>OLNW01001013.1_pt1 | contig 29901 bp, 27 predicted proteins | sample 1672121 | NCBI WGS metagenome assembly OLNW01 (sample SAMEA3136648, study PRJEB25190) | human gut metagenome
TAAGGTCTCGGATCGGGTGAGAGCACGTCCCCCAGCTCCCTGGGTAAGCATATTAGATTTTTTGCGGAAGATAGGTTTAAGTCTAGTATTCACAAGAAAAACTTTGCATAAATTCAAAAGAACTTGACATTTCTATAAATGCGTGCTAATGTGATTATTGAAAAGGGCACTACCGATAGACGGTTAGTCCGCATATTTGTTACTTACAAAAGTAACCGTTCAGTTTTGCAGGCTGGGGCGGTTATTTTTGTATCTTGTTATTATCTCTGCCGAATGTGTATCCGGCACAGAAGCAGGTGAGTCCAAAGCTCACGACTGCAATGAAATCCAAAATACTCATTGGCTAAGCCCTCCTTTCCAGTGAATACTCTTTCGAGTTTCTATGTAATTAGAGGGTTACAAATGTCCATTCCACTTTGGTTGTTGCAAAACAAGTGTCAATGGCACTCTGCAACCCTCTGTTGGAGGAGTAACCGCCTACCGTTATGGCAGCACCCATATTTCGATTATAACAGTAAAACTTGATATATGCAATATATAAAGCAACAAAAACTCCTTGGTAAACTTCAATTTTGGAAATACTAATGGCTTCACCGCAAAAGTGCAGGCCGTTTTTTACTTTATAGGAAAGACCGCCTTCGGCGCTCTCTGGAATGCCGCAGGTGGTGTTTTATTTTGGAATTCTCTTATAGTTTTATAAGAAAAAACTATATCCTGCTATAGGAAAAAGATGATTGACGTTTTGTATTTCATTCGGTATAATAACGACAACACATAAATCCTAGTAAATATATATGAAAAGAGGATTATAGAATGGTTGAAAAAATTCTGGACAAAGAAATAGAAGAAAAAGTTCTGAAAGCAGACCATCCAGTTATCCTGGATTTCTGGAATCAGGGATGTGGTCCCTGTCAGGCCCTGGGGCCTGTATTAGAAGAATTATCGGAAGAAGAGAAAGACATTAAGTTTTACAGCATACGGATCGACGAGGGAGAGGAAGCGGTGAAACGCTTCCGGGTCATGGCAGCACCGACGCTTCTTTTTATCAAGGGTGGCACGGTGAAAAAGAAGACCATCGGCTTCAGGTCGAAAGAGAGTATTGCGGCAGTCATAGAGGAACAGCTTCGGGCATAGGAGGCTAACATGTTAAAGATAGAACACCTGAAAAAAACATTCAGCGGGAAGACGATTCTGGATGATATCAGCCTGGAAGTAAAAAGCGGCGAGATCGTTTCCATCATCGGTCCCAGCGGAACCGGAAAGACAACGCTTCTGCGCTGTGTCAATTTCCTGGAAAAACCGGACCGTGGAACCATTACCATCGATGAAGTAACCGCAGATGCGGAGCATTCGGATGGAAAAACAATCCACAGGCTGGTACAGAAAAGCGGAATGGTTTTTCAGTCCTACAACCTTTTTCACAATAAAACCGTTCTGGAAAATGTGATGGAAGCCCAGATCATTGTGAAAAAAAGATCCCGGAAAGAAGCCGAAGAGATCGCCCTGGAAAAGCTGAAAGAGGTAGGCATGCTGGAATGGAAAGACAGCTATCTCTCCCAGATTTCCGGCGGACAGCAGCAACGGACGGCCATCGCCAGAGCCGTTGCCATGCAGCCTTCCATCTTGCTTCTGGATGAGCCAACATCCGCTCTGGACCCGGAGCTTACTAAAGAAGTGCTGGAGGCCATCCGGACCATCGCCAATGACGGAATCACAATGCTGACCGTTACCCACGAGATCGACTTCGCAAGGGAACTCAGCGACCGGATCATTTTCATGGATAAAGGAAACATCGTGGAAGAAGGAACGCCGAGGGAGATCTTTAATCACCCGAGAGAACAGCGGACGAGAGAATTTCTGGAATTTCTTTTTCCCGCAGATTATCAGATATACATTTAACAAAAAGCCAAAAGGCAGGAGGAGAACTATTATGAAAAACGTATTTTTTAAACTTGTAACCACAGCAGCCGCCGCATCTCTGGTATTAGCTGCATTGCCGGTCAGTGCAGACGAAGAGGCAAAGGAAATCAAGGTGGCAGTAGCCGGAGGCTTCTATCCGATCACCTATGCGGATGACAACGGAGAGGCCCAGGGCTATGATGTGGAAGTCTTCAAGGCCGTGGACGAGTTGCTTCCCCAGTACACCTTCACCTATGAGATCACAGATAAAGAGACCATGAATGTGGGCGTGCAGTCCGGAACCTATCAGGTAGGAATTAACTCCCTGTTTAAGAACGATGCCAGAACCTCCACTTACTATATGCCAGAAAACAACGTGGGATATACACCGGTCGGGATCATCCACAGAGAAGGAGAAGAAATTAACAGTTTTGATGAGGCACTTGACCAGGGACTGAAGCCCTATCTGGTAAATGCATCCGGTGGTATCCGTTTTGTATATGATGACTGGAATGCAAATCATCCGGACAAACAGATCGAGTATACATTAAATACGGAGTTCAGCTATGCCGATCTTTTTGCATCCATCCGTTCCGGTGATTATGACTGGGCAGCAGATCTGATCCCGGTATTTAACCTGCAGGACAAAGATACCGTCGCAGGCCTGGTGATTTCCGATCCCGTAGCCGTGGTACCGACCTATCCGATCGTTAATCAGTCAGAAACCGAGCTGGGAGATGCCATCAATGAGGCTCTTGGAACACTGAAAGAGGACGGAACCCTCTCCAAACTTTCCGAGGATGTATTCGGATATGACGTTTTTGCTCTGGCAGAGGAAGACGAAACTGAGGCGGAGACTGAGACTGAGACTGGTACCGGTACCGAGGAAGAGACTGCAGCAGAGGAAACTGAAACCGCAGCAGAGTAAGGGCTGAGAGGAAAAAACAGAGACGGAGGCAGCTATGGTAAGGGAAAGCTTTGACATTCATTTTATTATTGAAAAATTTCCAGCGATCCTTTCTGCTCTTCCGGTTACATTGGAGATCACGGCAGTCACGCTGGTGCTTGGCTGGCTGCTGGGGCTCCTTGTGGCCTGGGGAAAGGTGAGCGGTTCGGGCTGGCTGAAAAAGTTTCTCAGGATTCTGACGGATATCATTCGCGGAATCCCCACAGTTGTCCTTCTGTACATTGTATACTTTGGTCTTCCGAAGCTTATCAATGTATCCAACTGGTCGAAAATCAGCTTTGTGGTGCTGGCTTTGATGATTGAACTAGGGACGACGAGCAGCGAGATGTTCCGAAGTGCATACAATTCCATCCAGAAAGGTCAGCTGGAGGCGGCTTACGCCCTTGGATATACCGGAATCCAGAAGTTTTTCCATATCATCATTCCACAGGGGCTGGCAATTATTCTCCCGAACCTTGGAAGTGCGGTACTCTCGATCATTCAGGCGACAGCTCTTGTATATACACTGGGAATCTTTGATATCCTTGGGAAAGCAAGACAGCTGGACACTAATGTCAGCCATGTGAAAACCTTTGAAATGTATTTTTCCGTGGCGATCATCTACTGGGCCCTGGCCGTTCTGATTCAGTTTATCTTCAGCCGTCTGGAAAAACAGATGAGAAAGGAAAGTGTACAATGAATTTCAGCTGGGCGTTTATTTTTGATACAACAGGATATGTGGTCAAAGCCCTGCCGCTGACCCTTTTCCTGACGATCTTTCCGGTGACGGCAGGCCTGGTGCTGGGCTTTCTCCTGGCGCTGCTGAAAATGTATCGGGTTCCGGTGGCGAATCGTCTGGTATCCATTTACGTTTCCTTTTTCCGGAGCATTCCACTTCTGGTGCTGCTTTTCCTGGCTTTTTACGGGATTCCGAAACTGATCAATTTTACCTTTTACGGTGGGGAACGTGTTTGGGGTTCCATTGATATGAATAAAAATGTGACCGCTGTCGTGACTTTGACCCTGTATTCCTCAGCTTTCCTCTGTGAAATCGTCAGGGGCGCTTTAAATTCGGTGGATATGAGGCAGATGGAAGCGGCTCATGCCCTCGGGATGACAAAACGGCAGGCCTATTTCCGGATCATCATTCCCCAGGCCATCATCGTGGCGCTGCCGAACTACTTTAATTTTTTCCTGGCTCTTCTGAAAGGAACCTCCGTCGTCTTCACAATCTCGGTGGTAGATATCATGGCGGCGGCAAAGCTCCAGGCGGAGTACGGATACCGTTACATAGAAGCTTACACACTGGTTGGCTTTTTCTACATTATATTAAGCATTGGCTTTTCACAGATCTTTACCCGAATTGAAAAAAACGCAAAGCTCCATATGGGCCTTGCAGAATAGAAAAGGAGACTTATCATTATGGAAAGAAAAAAACTGATTTCAAGAATTGACAGAGCACATACCACCCCGGAGCAGCAGGCAGCCATCGACCACCATATCGAGCAGGGCTACCGCATCACAAATATGAAGGAAACGCTTCTTCATAGCGTAGTATCCTTCACCTCTCTGGAGGAAGGCTCCTATGCGGTGGACAAAGCGCTGAAAGAAAAGATCGGAAACCGGGCAAAGATCCTCTTTGGCTATGCGATTTCTTCCGGAAACGAATGCCCGATCTGCGGAAACTATTTCAAATGGGTGCTGGAGGATCAGCTGGGAATCAAGGATTTTGACCATTTTGAATTTACCGATGAAGAGATGGAGCTTCTCAATTTTGCAGCAGCTCTGGTAAAAGACCCGAACCATGTGCCGGACGAGGTCTACGAGCCCCTGCAGGCAAGATACGATGAGGAGACCCTGGTTCTCATCGTTACCACAGCCGTACTGACCCTGGCCAACAACTACTGGAACAATATCGTAGGAACCCCCATCGATGATTACCTCCACGATGGCCACTATGTAGAACGGGAGCTGGATATCCAGAAAGCGGCAGCGGAGCAGAAATAATCATAGGGGATAAAAATAGTCGTCAAGGTGGCGGCTATTTTTGTATCTTATTGCTATCTGTGCCGAATGTGTATCCGGCACAGAAGCAGGTGAGTCCAAAGCTCACGACTGCAATGAAATCCAAAATACTCATTGGCTAAGCCCTTTCCAGTAAATACTCATTCGATTTGGAAATACCAATGGCCTCACCGCAAAGGTGCAGGCCGTTTTTTATCCGGTTTTTAAGTGTATCACAACTTTGTAAGAGAAAAAATATAATTTATTTTATGGTGCAGTCTATAGGTTAAATAAATTTGTTATAGCAGTCATTTCCTTTGCAATAATGAAATAAAGATTTGACAAATAAACGAAATGGATTTATAATATGTTTAACAAGGGAGCCGGAAGGTGAGTGCAGATCACCCGTCCCGGCGAAAATTAAAACTTCCTACAAAAAGTAGCCGTCCAAACTTTGTCGAGAGCGGGACGGCTATTTTTTATGCGTCAAATTCAGAATCGATACAATTAAGCTTGCAATCGCTATAATGACCATAAATTCCTCATATGTACTCATAAAATCACCTCTTCCGTAAGGTCTCGGATCGGGTGAGAGCACGTCCCCCAGCTCCCTGGGTAAGCATATTATATTTTTATTATAATAGTAAAACTTGATATATGCAATATAAAAAGCAACAATAGAAAAGTAAAACCAATCAGATTTTTGCACCGCATAATCTAAGAAAAGACAAAAAATATTGACAGTAAACTCCCCTCTATGGTATACCTCAGAGAGAAGTTAGAAAAAACAAACTGGAGAATACCATACGATGAAAAAGAAAAACAGTCACCTTCCTGAGTTCCTGCTGGGATTGGTGGGAGTGGTTCTGATCGGGACGGCGCTGTACCATATCCTGTCGGACTATCTAGCACAGTGAATATTAAGTAACCGCCATATTGACTTGTCTGATTTTTCATCTGCTGCGTTGTCGTCAATCGACGTAGCCACCGCTACGCCTCATTCCTCCGCCTTGCATATGAAGAAATCATCCTGCGTCAATATAGCAGATACTTAATTTTCACGGTACTAGACAACAGGAAATCAGCCGACACCTACCAGACCCTGGAAGAGAAATTTCTGAAGATTCAGGAGGCCGATCCGGACGAAGTAGCAGCGGATACAATAGAAACTGTTGGAGAAACGGCCAAAACTGACAAAACTGATGCAGAAAAAAGTGAAAGTACCATCACCACCAGGAACACCACAGAAACGACCACCGAGGACACCCGCGAAGAGAAAAAAGACTGGTGGTTCACGGATGTGAGAGTGGCTTTTGATGAGCTGTTGCAAAATTCCCTGATCGAGACCGGGATTCATCCAGAGAGCAGCGACCATATCCTGACCCTCTCCACCTGCACCGGAAACGGCTATGATTCCCGTATGACCGTCCATGCCGTGTGTATCGACGAACAGACCACAGACCCGGAAAAACTATTCTGAAACTTCTATCAGGATGAAAAAACGCTCATGCAGATTAAGACAACTTGAGCGTTTTTTTTATTCTTCTTTTTTGAAAAATCCCGGAAATAAGCCATTTTTTACCATCCAAAACCGTAACCGGTGAGTACGAATCAACAAAAGTTTGTTGACACTAATACCTACTTATGATATAAAACTTTTGATTAGTCGTGACTTACGAGGAGCTGATATGAACGAGAAAAAAGGACAAGAATTAACGGAAGATCTGGCGAGCGGAATGCCCTGCTCGAAACGCGAGACGGTGGAAAATATGCTGGAACAGCTTTGCCACTGGAGGAAAAACAGCTGCCCGCTCTCATCATCCCGGCTGTGTGAAAAATTTCAGTTGTCCAGAAGAGAGTGTACCTACTATCTGAAAAAAATGCTGGAATACGGTTACATCTTTCCGCTTGCAAATGCAGATGAGATTCAGCTGACTTCTTTTGGGATCGCCAGAGGGGAGGAGCTGGGATACCGTCATGAGACCTTCAAGCAGTTTCTTCAGCTGGCCGGTGTAAAGCCGGAGGATGCAGAAGAAGACGCCTGCCGGATAGAACATGTGGCAGGGGAGAAGACGGTAGAAAGCATCTGTCAGTTTATAAACAGCGGCGTACCCAGCGAGAGGATCCTGCATCACTCAGATCTTCGGTTTCGCTATGAGCCGGGGACCTATGAAATGGGAATGGGGATCTATGAGATGGAGCGGCTGTGTCCGAGAAAACTGGCGCAGGAATATTTCTGGTATAAGGAATGGATCACGCTGGAGATCAGCAGGGAAAAAAGCACCTGTAAGCTGATCCGGAAAGAAGAAAGCCAGTCGGAAAAGCTGTGGTATATGGACCGGGATGCCGGATGGCTCCAGGCAGAAGAAAAGGAGTGTACCATATGCATACCTGCACAGGCGTTTGAATTTATCATTTGTCCGTCAGATCCCATTATAGAAGGAGAGCTTTTGATTGCTTTTGTAAAAGAAGGAGATCTTCCTGTGGAAAAAGCATGCAGAGAGTTGAATGTCCATATCTCCTGAACGGAAGGTGAAAGATGAAAACAACAGAAGAAGTACAACAGACAGGCCTTCCATCTTTGCTTCAGATCAGGTATCTGATGGAACTGGAAAAAGTCGGATGGAAGCGTGGAACGGTCATGGAGATCGCAGGAAAATGCGGCGTCAGCCATCCCGCAGTCAGCCGTTACCTGAAAAGCTGCTGTGAAAAAGGAATTCTGAATGAAAAATATGAATTTACCACAGTGGGAAAGATGATGCTGGACCGTTACCGGAAGCTGATCGATGAGACAGAAAATTATCTGGCCAGGATTGGAATCGATGAGGAGGCGCAGGGAGAGACCCTCAGAAAACTGATTGAAAATCTTGACTGTGCAACCCTTGGAAAAATCGTGCGAAGCGACCGCTCATCGGTACAGCATGTGCCCAAACCGGTGATCTGGAAGGAAGAAAGTTTTCTGGATGATATGCTGGCATGGGGAAGCTGGCCAGTGTGTATCGCCATTTATCAGGCGGGCAGCCAGATCGAACAGCTTCGGAAACGTTCCATGGCAGACAGGGGGGTTGAGAGACAGGCCATGCTCCGGCATAACAAGCGTGGAAGCTGGCTGGAACTGAGCATCCAGAAAATGAATGCAATATCCAGAGTGGATCATGCCGAGATGGAAGGAAAATTGTCTTCCCTGAAATACGAATGTAACGGAAGGCTTCACAAAGCGGAGATACGGGGCAACAAAGTCAATATCCCGCTGGAGGCCTGCCGGTTTATACAGAACAGCAGAGGAATTATCAAAGGCAGAGTGGCCATCACAGTCACATGCAGCGTTGGCTGCGTCCACATGCCGGAGAGTACCGCATTGCTGATATTCTGGCTTTGAAAAAAGCCAGCTTTACCAGATAAAACAAAACATACAGAGAAAATGGAGGAAAAAACGTGAATAAAAATCCGGTCCGCTTTTTTTGGATGATACTTGGATTTCTTTGCCTGGGGCTTGGAACGGTGGGGATTGTCCTGCCGATCCTGCCCACGGTTCCTTTTTACATGGCGACGGTGTTCTGCTTTGCAAAAAGCTCCGAGCGGCTTCATCGCTGGTTTCTGGGAACGCAGTTATACAAGAAGCATCTGGAGAGCTTTGTGGAAAAGAAGACAATGACTTTAAAGACCAAGTGTTCCATTGTGGGAATGGTGACGGCTCTGATGACAGTCGGCTTTCTCATGATGAAACAGGTGCCTGTCGGCAGGATCTGCCTGGTAGTCGTGTGGCTCTGCCATGTGGTTTATTTCTTTGGAATGGTAAAGACCGGGGAGGGAGAAGAAAATGATTAAGACAAGACTGGTGGCTCTTCTCTCCCAGGCAAAAAAGTATATCATCCAGAATGTATTCTGGCAGTGGGCGGCACTGCTGGCGCAGATCGCAGCCGTTTTTTCCGCGGCGGGTCTTCTGGAGAGCGCCTTTTCCGGAAAGACAGAGGGATCAGTATTGAGACGGACCGTGCTGATCCTGGTCCTTTCCGTCTGTATCCGCTTTGTCTGTGACCGGATGGCGGCGAGGGCTTCTTATGCAGCCAGTGTGGATGTAAAACGGATCTTAAGAAAAAAGATCTATGAAAAACTGCTTCGCCTGGGTGCCTCTTACCGGGAACAGACAGCGACTTCTGAGATCGTGCAGATGAGCTCGGAGGGCGTGGAGCAGCTGGAGATCTATTTTGGGAAATATCTTCCTCAGCTGTTTTACAGTTTATTGGCTCCTGTGACGTTATTTGCGGTACTTTCCAGAGTGAGTGTGAAAGCAAGTGCAGTGCTTCTCCTCTGTGTGCCGCTGATCCCACTCTCCATTGTTGTGGTGCAGAAGATCGCCAAACGGCTTCTTGACAAATACTGGAGCGTGTATACAGGACTGAGTGACAGCTTCCTGGAGAATCTGCAGGGACTGACTACATTGAAGATTTATCAGGCAGATCAGCAGAAGGCGCAGGAAATGGACGAGGAAGCACAGCAGTTTCGGAGCATTACGATGAAGGTGCTGACCATGCAGCTCAATTCCACCAGCGTGATGGATATCATGGCCTATGGGGGTGCAGCTGTGGGTATGATCGAAGCGCTCCGCGAATTTGCGCGTGAGGAGATCGGGCTGGCCGGTGTCCTGACGCTTCTTCTTCTGGCGGCTGAGTTTTTTATCCCGCTGCGTCTTCTGGGCTCTTTTTTTCACATCGCGATGAACGGAATGGCGGCCAGCGACAAGATTTTTTCTCTTCTGGATATGCCGGAACCGGAGCAGGGAACAGCAGAGGCTCCGAAGTGCGCGGTGGATATTCGTTTTGCAGGGGTACATTTTTCTTATGAAGAAGACAGGGAGATTCTGAAAGGAATCGCTCTCACACTGAAAGCGGGAAGCTTTGTGTCGCTGGTGGGAACCTCCGGCTGTGGTAAAAGTACCATCGCGGGGCTTTTGAGCGGGAAAAATAAAGGGTATCAGGGCAGTATTCAATTTGGCGGAACAGAGCTTTCCAGGATTCCGGAAAGAGAGTTGATGGCGTATATCACGGTGGTGACGCACAACAGTTATCTCTGGAAAGGGACGGTGGAGGAAAATCTTCGGATGGCAAAACCGGAGGCAACCGCGGAAGAGATGAGAGCGGCACTGAAAAAAGTGAATCTGCTGGCCTTTCTGGATACGCAGCAGGGTTTTGAGACACCGCTTACGGAAAAAGCCGGCAATCTGTCCGGCGGACAGAAACAGAGACTGGCGCTGGCAAGGGCGCTTCTACACGATACCCCGGTTTATATTTTTGACGAGGCGACTTCCAATATCGATATGGAAAGCGAAGAGATGATCATGGAAGTCATACGGGAACTGGCAAAGACCAAAACGGTGCTGCTGATCTCCCACCGCCTCGCGAACGTCGTGGATTCGGACTGTATTTTCATGCTGGAAAAAGGCAGGATTGCGGAAGCAGGGACCCACGGGGAACTGATGAGGCTTAAGGGCAGCTATTATGAACTGTATGAGAGCCAGAGAAAACTCGAAGCGTACACAAAGGAGGCGGACTTATGAGCAGTACAAAGAAAAGACGAAGCGGTATTCAGATCATGGGTCAGCTCATTGGTCTGGTAAAATCCATGCTCCACATTATGCTGGCGGCCATTCTTCTCGGAACCGTTGGCTATCTGTGTGCGATTTTCCTGACCATTACAGCGTCGAAGGCCGTTATGAAGGTGGCAGGAGGCGGAGCACTTTCCGGCAGGCTGTTTTTCGGGCTGATTCTGCTTGCAGTGATGCGGGGCATTTTTCATTATGCGGAGCAGTACTGCAATCATTTTATTGCGTTCAAATTGCTGGCAGTGATCCGCCACAAAGTTTTTGCGGCCCTGAGGCGGCTCTGTCCGGCAAAGCTGGAAGGGCGTGACAAGGGAAATCTGATTTCTATTATTACGACTGATATCGAACTTCTGGAGGTTTTTTATGCCCATACCATTTCGCCGATCGCGATTGCGGTTCTGACCTCTGTTTTCATGGTCTGCTTTATGGGACGGTATCACTGGTGTGCGGGGGTGTTTGCGCTGATCGCTTATTTTTTCGTAGGAGTCGTGATTCCGCTGAGGAATGGAAAGCGGAGCGGAGACAAAGGAATGGAGTACCGCAATGCGTTCGGAGAACTGAACAGCTTTGTGCTGGAGTCTGTGCGCGGCCTGGATGAGACCATTCAGTACGGGTATGGAGAAAAGCGAAATCAGCAGATGGAAGAACGTTCGGTATCTCTTGGGCGGATGCAGAAAGAACTGAGTCGTATGGAGGGCGGCCAGCGGTCCTTGACTAATCTGGTGATTCTGCTTTTTTCGTTTGGAATGTTGTTTCTGATGCTGAGCCTGTATGAGAGGGGGGCGGTGAGCTTTGAGGCAGTGGTGATCTGTACGGTTGCCCAGATGGGCTCTTTTGGGCCGGTGGTGGCTTTGTCGAGCCTCTCCAACAACTTGAATCAGACGCTGGCCAGCGGGGAACGGGTTCTTTCTATATTGGAGGAGACTCCGATGGTAGAGGAAGTGCCGGGAGACGGGGTGACAGGGAAAGAGAGAGCGGAAGCTTTTCGTGGTGCAAAAGTCAGCCATGTGACTTTCGCCTATGAGAATGAAGTGATTTTAAAGGATTATTCGATCGATCTGAAACCGGGAAAGGTGATTGGAATACACGGAGCCAGCGGCAGTGGAAAATCCACACTCTTAAAGCTTCTGATGCGGTTCTGGGATGTAAACCGGGGAGAAATCCAGGTGGATGGTCAGCCAATCAAGAGGATTCCAACCGGAAAGCTAAGGGATATGGAAAGCTATGTGACCCAGGAAACACACCTTTTTCATAATTCCATAGCCAACAATATCGCGATCGGAAAGCCGGGAGCCTCCCGGGAGGAGATCATCGAAGCGGCAAAGAAGGCGTCGATTCACGACTTTATTCAAACCCTGCCGGATGGTTATGATACAAAGGTCGGCGAACTGGGAGATACCCTGTCAGGCGGAGAAAAGCAGAGGATCGGCATTGCCCGGGCTTTTCTCCATGATGCGCCCTTCCTGCTCCTCGATGAGCCCACTAGCAATCTGGATTCCCTGAATGAGGGCATTATACTGAAATCTCTCCGTGAGTCCTGCGATAAGAAAACGGTAGTTCTGGTTTCTCACCGCCAGTCCACGATGCAGGTGGCGGACGAAGTGTACGAGATGGAAAATGGAAGAATTTCATAAAAAACAGAATGGAAGCGGCATCACTCAACGAAAAATGATTGAGTGGTGCCGTTTTTTGACTTGTTTGGAGAAAATCGGTATAATAGAAAGAAACTCACGAGAAAGGAACGAAGAAAAATGAATTATTCCGAATGTATCATAAAAGCAAAAGACCGGATCGGCAAATTCTGTAAGGCCTGTCCGGAGTGTAATGGAAGAGCCTGTAAAAATCAGATGCCGGGGCCCGGTTCCAAAGGGATCGGGGATACTGCCGTACGAAACTACGACAAATGGAAAGAGATCCGTGTACAAATGGATACCATCGCAGAAAACAAGCCTGTGGACACTTCTCTGGAGCTCTTTGGAAAAACGTTCTGTTATCCTGTTTTTGCAGGACCGGTGGGAGCCGTTTCGCTTCATTATGGGGATTGCCTGGATGATGTGGCCTATAATGATATTCTGGTGTCCGCCTGCGCGGAAAACGGTATTGCCGCGTTTACCGGGGACGGTGTGGACAGCAATGTGATGGTGGCGGCCACGGCGGCTATCAAAAAAGCAGGGGGCGTCGGGATTCCCACGGTGAAGCCCTGGAATCTGGAGACGATCCGGGAGAAGATGGAGCTGGTTCATGAATCTGGGGCCTTTGCGGTGGCTATGGATATCGATGCCGCAGGTCTTCCATTTCTGAAAAATATGGAGCCGCCTGCAGGAAGCAAGACTGTGGAGGAACTCCGGGAGATCATCGAGATGGCCGGAACGCCCTTTATCGTGAAGGGAATTATGACGGTGAAGGGCGCTTTGAAGGCGAAAGAGGCAGGGGCGGCAGCCATCATCGTTTCCAACCACGGCGGGAGAGTGCTGGATCAGTGCCCAGCGACGGCGGAGGTACTGGAAGAGATTGCAACGGCTGTAAACGGTTCCATGAAGATTCTGGTGGATGGCGGAATCCGCTCCGGAGCTGATGTCTTTAAAGCCCTGGCCCTTGGAGCCGATGGCGTTGTCATCGCCCGGCCCTTCGTCACAGCTGTCTACGGCGGAGCACAGGAAGGCGTCCGCTCCTACATTGAAAAAATCGGCACCGAGCTGGAGGACACGATGAAAATGTGCGGCGTGTCCAGCTTGAAAGAGATTACGAGGGAGTGTGTTTTTAGCAAAAATACCGGATCTCGTTGAAACGATTGATCCATTCCTCGATAATATCTGCGCTGTTGTCTTCTACGATGTGGATTAATTTTTTGAGGACGTGATCAGGTGGGTATTATTCCGGATCAGCCGCTTGAGGTAGGTGATTTCGGTATCGTCATTCAATGTCATAAAGGGGGACATCATAAAAACACGTCTTTCATGAAGTTGGCAGGTACAGTATACCACAGGTTTGCAGGATAAGAAAGCCTGCTTTATGCCATACAAAGCTTTCTTTTATAACCAACCATAGAAAAAAGATAAATCCCCGGCTCTTGTCATTGCCCCATGCAAGGGCTAAGATAGAAGGAAAATAACGGCCCGGAAGGGCAAAAGGAGAATGAAAAAATGACTTACATAGCAAGAGAAGACGCACTGACGTTATTGAAGAAGTACAATAAAGACCCGTTTCATATTCAGCATGCTCTGACGGTGGAGGCTGTTATGAGATGGTATGCGAAGGAGTTGGGGTACGGCGATGCGGAGGAATACTGGGGCATCGTTGGTCTGCTTCATGATATTGATTTTGAGCTTTATCCGGAGGAGCACTGCTTGAAAGCGCCGGAGCTTCTGAGAGAAGGTGGTGTGGGAGAGGATATCATTCATGCTGTGGTGTCTCATGGATATGGAATTACCGTAGGCGGCGTTACGCTGGATGTGGCTCCGGAGCATGAGATGGAGAAGGTGCTTTTTGCAGCGGATGAACTGACCGGTCTTATCTGGGCCGCAGCTCTGATGCGTCCGTCTAAGAGCACGAAGGATATGGAGCTTAAATCCCTGAAGAAAAAATATAAGAGTAAAGGCTTTGCTGCCGGCTGTTCCCGTGAGGTGATCGAGCGCGGAGCTGAGCAGCTTGGCTGGGACCTGGAGAAGCTTCTTACCATGACGCTCCAGGCGATGGCCGCTACGGAGGATACGATTCAGGCAGAGATGACAGCAGAGCAGTGATAGAGTAATAATGTGACCTCTCACCACTCCAGCGCCTGACGAAAAGACAGTCCCGGCTGCAGTTGCGGCAGCTGGAAATACTAATGCTCCGAAAATCTGCTAAAAGCATGAGCAAAAATCCAGAACTCGCTTCGCTCAGACAATGGATTTTTGCTCATAACGCAGATTCCCGGGGCATAAGTATTTCTACAGCTGCCTCCACATGTCAGCCTGGCCTGCTTTTTCGTCGGGCGCTTCCTTGATATATGGTAGTTTGCAGATTTTCTGTGTTTTATTCCCGCGAGCAATGTGAGGAGCAGTTAGGCTTGCAGGCTGCCACACCCAGCCCCCACCAGAAAGTCCGATCCGCGCTGACATGTGGAGGAGGCGGAGAAATTCTTATGCTGCGATGAGCTGCGTTATGAGAGAAAATCCATTGTTTGAGCGAAGCGAGTTATGGATTTTCTCTCATGTTTTTAGCAGCGAACCGCAGCATTAGTATTTCCCGCCGACGCAACTGCAGCCGGAGCGGACTTTCCGGCGGGGGCGTCCTGTCCACCACATCTTTTAAACCTTTAATGGGCGTCCCGCTTTATCAATCTTTCACCCGCACATTTTACTCCCCCAAAAACTTCCCCAATCGTAGAAAAATCCACTGTGAGCAATAGTTTTTCCTATTGCAACAGTGGATTTTTCTACGTTAAGATGTATATGACAATTCAGAACTAAAAAAAGAGAAAGAAAACAGGAGCACAGGATGAAAGGAAAAGGCATACATTCAAGATCGATCTTCGTACAACTACTGGTATTTTCACTGCTTGCCAGTCTGGTTCCGACCCTGCTCATCAGTATATTTTTGTTTTATAAGCTGGATCGCACCGCACAGGCGGAGGTACAGGATTACCATGATCAGATTACTTCACAGTATATGAAAAACATAGAAGAAAAACTGCAGCAGTACCGAAACAGTCTGGAAGTGATCGCGAATAATACAGTGATTCTAAATACACTGACAGATGAAACTCTAAACCCCTACGACAAAGGAGAACTGGTCAGCAAAGAAGTGAATAACTCTCTTTTGCTGGAGAAACAAAGCGAAGTGAGAAACTGCATGATCTATTCCAGCGTGCAGGACTGTAAAATATATGGCAGGCGTGCATCCATGATGCAGCAGGCGAGCAGGGAAGTATGGTATCTGCAGGAAAGGGTAATAAAAGACGATTGCTTTTCCTACTTTGCCTTAAAAGATTCGGAACCGATTCTGTCTCTGGTGAAAGATATCGAAGAGCTGGATACCGAACATCTGAGCCGCTCACAGCTGGGAATCATTAAACTGGATGTAGCGATGAAACGCCTGTTTGTACCGGCGGCGACCGACAGTGAAGAAAATGCCACTTACGATGTTATCGTCTATAAAAATGAGGGAGAAGATGCAAAAGTCCTCTATCAGACCCTGAAAGAGAATGGAAGCGAGATCTTAAAAAAATACTGGTCTGATACAGCAAAGGAAGAAACTGGTGCAAATTCCGAGGGACTGATTGATACCTATACGGTGGCTGGTCAGACCCTGGAGGATTATGGACTGAATCTGCTGTTTTTATTTGATAATCAGGATTCACTGGAGAAACGGGCGGAGATCATAGAGACGATTCTTCCGTTGCTGCTTCTTCTGATGATAGCCGTCACCGGGGTGATTTACTGGTACAGCAAAGATTTCTCCTCCCGGGTGGAACTTCTGGTGAAAAAATTCCGCCGTGCGGAGACCGGCGATCTGTCAGTGAGCGAAAAAATCAGTGGAACCGATGAGATTGCAGTGCTGGATCAGCAGTTTAACCGGATGCTTGGCAAACTCGATCAGCTGATCAAGACCAGCTATGTTCAGAAACTGGAAAATAAAGAGGCACAGCTGAAAAATCTGCAGCTCCAGATCAATCCCCATTTTCTGTATAACACGCTGGAAACCATCAGTTCCATTGCGGCGGTGAAGCAGGTGTTTGTCGTGTGTGATATCTGTGGAAAACTGGGGGAGATCTTCCGGTACAGTCTGGGAAAAAATTACGGAGAGCTGGTTCCGCTGGAACAGGAAATGACCCATATTAAAAACTATATGTTTATTCAGAAGATTCGTTACGGGGACCGCCTGCAGGTATTTTACAACATCGATGTGGATGCGGCCCATGTCCATATTCCAAGGTTTATCCTGCAGCCGATTGTGGAAAATGCGATTTCCCATGGACTGAGCAACCTGACCAGTGTCGGAACGCTGGAAGTCTCTGCCTTTGAAAAAAAAGACCGGCTGTATATTGAGATTGAGGACGACGGGGAAGGCATGGTTCGGGAAAAAGTGGCCGAAATCACACGTTTTATCAATACCGCAAAACCGGTGGAGGGAAAGAAAAATATAGGGATCCGTAACGTCAACCAGAGAATCAAACTGGCTTATGGAGAAGCATATGGAATTACCATCAGGAGCGCTCCATATCAGGGAAGCCGCTTTACGATCCAATTGCCAATCATGAGGAAAGGAGAAGAAGATGAGACATAATATACTGATTGTGGATGACGAACAGCTGATTCGCCAGGGCTTACGGGCGCGAATCGAGTATCTGGGAATTGATGTGGATGAGATTTTTGAGGCGGAAAATGGTCTGATGGCATTGAGGCTCCAGGAGGAGCATCCGATTGATGTGGTGATCACAGATATCCGTATGCCGGATATGGACGGTCTGGAACTGATTCAGGAGATGCAGAAGAAAAACAATCAGATAAAATTTGTCGTACTCAGCGGCTATGCGGAGTTCAGCTATGCGGAGACGGCAATCCGGCTGGGCGTAAAGGCGTATCTGTTGAAACCGGTCTCCAACGATGATTTGAAGGCGGCCTTTGATAAGGCCTACAAAGAGATGGAACAGACGGCAAGCGTTCGCCAGGAAGTACAGATGAAAAAGCGAATGGATCGGGAAAAACAGGTTTATCAGCAGGAGAAGGCGCTGAATGCACTCTTTTCCAGCCAGGAAGCCGGTGCAGTTACAAGGGAGCAGCTCTGCAAGCTCTGTGGATATGATGAAAAAATGTGGGCAGGGGGTGCAGAATCGGTACTTTATCTGGCGATTCTGCACATCAACAAGGAAAGCTTTGAACATCAGAGATTTCGGCCGGTGGATCATGAACTGGTACGTTTTATGATTCGGAATATTTTTGAAGAGATCCAGGCACCATGTGAGAAGCTTCTGGTAAACAGTTTGTCAGATACGAGACAGATGTATGGTATTTTCATAGGAGATGATAAGAAAAAACTGCGGATGGAAGTGGAACGGATCTATCTGAGGATGCGCTCGGTGCTGGAAAAGAAAATGGGAATTTACCTGACGATCGGCGTCAGCCGGTGCCGCAGCCAGTTGGAGGGAAAGGAAACTTCAGAGGCGAGACAGGCTTTAAAACAGCGAATCATCTATGGAAAAGCCAATATTTATTTTTATGAGGATATCCGGATTCTGGGCGAACAGGAATTCCCAGTGTCTCAGCTGCATCTGTTGGAACAGTATATTGAGCATAATGAGATCTTCAAGGTGAAAAATCTGGTGCAGGAGATTTTTTCGGAAGAACTGGTGAAAAAGTATGGCAGCGCCTATCTGCGGATCATGTGGATTCGGATCTTAAATCTTTTGCTGCATCACTATGAGCGGAGAGGAAGAAACGCGGCAGAGATCGAAAAAATGCTGCAGAATTATAACCTTCTGGATCGGATTCAGTCGCTTCAGGAGATCCGGCAGAAGATCATAGAGATGGTGATGGAGTGTGTATCCACAGAAAGCGTTGCCGATGCCAACGCCAGAAGCAAGATTCAGATGGCGATTGGTTATATTCAGGAGCATTTTGCGGAAAACCTGACGGTCAATGTTTTGGCGGAGCATTATGGAATGAGTCCGAATTATTTTTCCTCGATGTTTAAGAAAGAGATGAGCCGGTCTGCCGTGAATTATATTACGGAACTTCGGATCAATCAGGCGAGAGAGCTTTTGTACCATTCAGAGCTGAGCGTGGTGGATATTTCAAAAAAAGTGGGATATGAGGACAGCCAGTATTTCTTCCGGGTATTTAAAAAGTATCTGGGAATGACGCCTCTGCAGTACCGGGAAGAGAGCAGAAAATAGAAAGAGGGAAAAATGATGAAACGAATGAGAAGAATTGAAAGTCCGAAGGTCGCACGGCTGCTGTTTTTGCTGTGCTGGTTTGCTTATTTTACCTCCTATATCGGACGGCTGAATTATTCATCGGCGATGACGGAGATGATTCAGGGGACGATTCTGACGAAGAGCCAGGCGGGCTTTATCAGCATGGTGTACTTTTTTGCCTATGGAATCGGACAGCTTTGCAACGGGATTCTGGGAGATAAGTTTCACCCGGGAAAGATGATTTTTACCGGGCTGGCCATTGCAGCCGGAGCGAATCTCTGTATGGGATTTGCCGGAGGCTTTCAGGTGATGGCGGTTATCTGGGGAATTAACGGATATGCACAGGCGATGATCTGGCCGCCGATCATCCGTATCTTTGCGGAGATGGTGAGCAGGGAGCAGAAGATGAAGTTCTGTGTGGACATCGTGTCTTCCCAGGTACTTGGAACCCTGGCTTCTTATCTGCTGGCCGCCGGCGTGATGTGGCTGATCGGCTGGAGAGCGGTCTTTGGTGCGGCAGCCATCTGTCTGGGCGTGATGTCAGTTGTGTGGATTATCGGGTTTGGAAAAATTGAAAACTGTGGAAAAGACCCGGAAAGAGATGCGGCAGAGGTGGATAAACGTGGGAAAGACAGCTCTGTAAAAACGACGGCTGCGGGAAAAACGGCCTGGTTTGGTTCCGGCATCCTGATGGTACTTTTTCCTGTGATTATTCACGGGATGCTGAAGGACGGGGTAACAACCTGGGTTCCGACCTATATCACAGAGACCTTTTTTACTTCTCCGGCCTTTTCGATTCTTGTGACGACGGTACTTCCGATTGTCAATCTGAGCGGGGCCTATGTAGCCCAGTATCTCTATAAAAAATGTAAAAATCAGGAGGCGATGGCAGCTGTCTGTCTGTTCTTGGTTGCCGTGCTGGCACTGACTGGTATCTGGATTGGAAAGGATGTTTCCATGATTCTGACTGTGGTACTCTTTGCCCTGACAACGGCTTCCATGATGGGAGTCAACACACTGTTTGTCAACCTGTTTCCGCTTCGCTATGAGGCGATGGGAAAAGTGTCTACGGTATCTGGTTTTATGAACTGTATGGCCTATGTGGGAACGGCAGTCTCTACCTTTACGATCGGTGTGCTGGTAGAACAGAAAGGCTGGAATGTGACGATCGGAAGCTGGGTAGTGATGACTTTCCTGGCGCTGGTGGTGTGTATGCTTGGAAGAAAGAAATTTTCATAACAAAAGACAAAAAGAAAACCCTGACTGGAAAAAACTGGTCAGGGTTTTCTGATTTCTGTTACAGATGAATCACCGGGCTTGTGCATACCAGGTTTTCGATGATGGTTTCTTTTTCAAAAAGCATCGGAATGATGATCCGGTCTTCCTTGAAAGAAGTCAGCGGGATCCGGTCGGATACGCCACAGGTGATGAGCTGATCTCTGGTGCGGAGGGTGATCTTGTAATCCTCCTCGGGAAGCGGCTCATAACCCGGTTTTCCGGTCTGATGGATGGTGAAAGAGAGGGCTTCTCCGTCGTTATGGACTTCCAGCAGAGGGCCTTTGCATACCCAGGTGCGCTGGTGATGAATCGCATCGGAGAGCTCCTGGCAGACGTCGCCCTCCGGTTCTCCCTCAATGTAGGTGGAATAATGGCCGTGCAGGCTGCTGTTGCCGTGCAGGTCCATGCCGCAGGTAGCAGCGATGTTTTCGCCGGAAAGTACCAGGTCTTCCCACAGTTTGACACCTTTTTCATTGACCTCGTGGAGCGGTTCCGGGTTGTTGAAGATCTCGATGAAATCACAGCAGGAATAATCGGTGATCGTCATCTCGAAACGGCAGCCCTGGGCGAAGGGCCAGCCGAAGGAATAGGGGTGAGCGACACCCACCAGCGCTCTTTTTTCACGGGCGGCCTGGAAGAGAAGTTCCGGTTTATGCTTGTTGATGTTTTCCCAGGGCACATACTCGGTCAGGTTCAGGCAGAGAATATGTCCGTAGTAAGTCGTGTATTCCATGCCCGGGATAAAGGCGATGGGCTGCGGATGCTCTTTCAGATAGTTCTCAATCTTGTAATGGCCGGAGATGGTGTTGTGATCCGTCAGGGAGAAGGCGTCCACATGGTCAGCCACCATAAAGTCTGTCAGTTCTTTGCAGGTAAATACCGCATCTGATTCGTTGGTATGATTGTGTAATTCCAGTCTCTTATACATAAAAAATCCCCCTTAACGTGCGCGTACCGTCAGCTGATATTCGGTGTTGTTCAGCAGTACGGAAAATACCAGGATGGTTACTTTTAACACACCCTCGATGTCCGGCTGCGGAATGCAGCCTTCGGTGGCTTCCGTTGCAGTAAAATGCATATGCCTGGTTGTCAGCTGCCGGTGGATATTGCCGATGAAGGTATCGTTCAGGGTTGCCATGGTGTGAATCTCGGTTTTCATGCCATGATAGACCGCGTCTTCCCATTCTTCCGGGGTGCAGTCTTCGATTCCATATTCTTTTTTGCAATAGTCGAGCAGGTACTGTTTCAGCTCCGGTGTCACATCCTCAGAGCGGAAGTGCTGCGGTGCAAAAGAAAATTTAATATCCAGCTCGTCATACTTCTGATCCAGGCAGACCGTATAGGAAATCTGCCCGATAAAGTCTTTGCATAATTTTCCCTCTACATGGTAAATTGTTTTCAGTTCAGCCATAGTCTTCTCCATTTCCGTATTCTATAGTAAATGCATAATTCTTTTTCAGAATACGCAGACGAACTGGCAATGTCAATAGTCTGAAGAAAATCGTAGAAAAGTCCAGTTATTTTAAAAGTTATGTACATTATAGAGAAAAAACAGATTTGCTATAATGGTGGCAAATACAGTAAAAAACACACGAAAATAAAGGAGAGTCATATGGAAAAAAGAACCCTTTATAGAGAAGGAACATACAAAAAAGGAAATCTTCACACCCACACAACCTGGTCAGACGGGATGCATACGCCCAAAGAGACGGCGGAGCATTACCGCAGCCAGGGCTATGATTTTCTGGCACTGACGGATCACTGGGTTTACGGGATTCATCCGGAACTGAACAGGGATGATTTCCTGCTGTTTCCGGGAACGGAGCTGGATATCGAGTTGCCGGGAAGAAAAGATCACCATCTGGTGGGTTTTGGTCTGCCGGAGACGAACCGGATTCCGGAACATTATACCTTTGAGGAAGAGCGCAAAAACGGAGTGCTGACAACGGCAGAGCGTATCATCGAATATTTTGGGCAGAGAGGAAATGTCACCCTGTACGGCCATCCCTACTGGTCCAAGATCGATTCCACGGATATCAAATATCTGCAGGGCATGATCGGCATGGAAATCTACAACCACGGTTCTGAATTTTTCGGAAACAATGGCAATTCCGAGACGTATTTTGACCACTTTCTGTTTGTGAAAAATAAGATTTTCTGCTTTGCCACCGACGATGCCCACGATATCGGGAAACATGATCTGGGCGGCTTTATCATGGTAAAGACGAAAGAATTTACCCACAGAGGTATTCTGGAAGCGATCAAAGACGGAAGCTTCTATGCATCCTCCGGACCGCTGTTCCATGATTTCTATGTGGAGGAGGGAGTGGCTCATGTGACCTGCGAGCCCTGCCAGGATATTTATTTCCAGACGCCTCACAGGGGAGATCACCTGTTCAGCGATGAGGGAGACCGGCTGACAGAAGGAAGCTTTGCATTAAACGGGGATGAAGAGTATGTGAGAGTGACGATCAAAAACAGCAGAGGACAGAAGGCCTGGACCCAGCCGATCTGGCTGTGGCTGTTCTGAAGGAAGAAGAGGAGGAAAAAGGATGATAAAATTAGTGACCTTTAATATACGGTGTGATTATGACCAGGATGGAGCCAACAGTTTTCGCTTCCGGAAACCTGTGATTTTGAAGAAACTTGCCGAGGAAAAACCGGATGTGATCTGTTTTCAGGAAGTGCTTCCCCATGTGGCAGCATGGCTGAAAGAGAACCTGACGGAGTATACTGTAGTCGGCTGCGGAAGAAGCGAGACCCTGGAAGACGAGCAGATGACCGTCGCTTTTCGTACCGACCGTCTGAACCTGATCAATATGGAAACCTTCTGGCTGTCCCCAACCCCCTATGTGCCGGCGAGCAGATATGAAGAACAGTCCATCTGCCCCCGGGTGTGTACAGAAGTCGTGCTGGAAGATCTTCAGGAAAAGAAAGTTTTCCGTCTGTGTGATATCCATCTGGATCATCTCGGCGTACAGGCCAGAACCCTGGGCCTCTCCCAGATCTTAAAGAAAATGGATGACGCAGTTTTGTTTGCCGGAGCACCGGTGATCCTTGCCGGTGATTTCAATGCAGAGCCGGACGGGGAAGAATTTGCCGTCATGAGAGAGCGGAAGGATTATGTGAACTATACCGAGGGCATAGGTGTCACCTACCATGGCTTCGAACCGGAAGACGAGCAGGAGCGAATCGATTACATCTATATCAGAGAAGCAAAAGAAGGATACCCGGGGCTTACCTGTACCAGCGTAAAGAAATGGACCGACCGGGACGGAGAAGTCTGGCTTTCCGATCATTATCCGATCTGCGGGGAACTGGAGTGGACAAATCTATAAAAAATAATGGACATTTTTTACAGCGTAGATTTGTCCACTGGTGCAAAAAGAAATGTCCATTGTGAAAGAAGAGGCTGTTTTCTATAATGGCTCTATCAAAAAAAGGAAGGAGGAAAGCTATGAAAGCAGCAAGTGTTGAGAAGGCTAAAAAATACAAGCCAAAGAAACAGCCGCTGGGCAAAAGACTGGTTCGTTACTGGCCGCTGTATGTGATGCTGCTTCCCTGTATCATCTACTATGCACTGATCTGTTATGTGCCGATGGCAGGTTCTGTTCTCGCCTTTAAGGATTATTCCTTTAAGAAGGGAATCTGGGGAAGCCCGTGGATCGGATTCAAGTATTTTGAAACGTTCTTTTCCAGTTACGATGCGCCGAGACTGATCCGCAATACACTGACGATTGGTATTATCAAGTGTATTCTGGAATTTCCGTTTGCTATCATACTTGCCCTTTTGCTGAATGAACTTCGTAGCATGAAGTTTAAGAAGATCTCGCAGACAATCAGCTATCTGCCGCATTTTCTCTCTTCTGTTATTATTGTAACCATGCTGCAGAGAATCCTGGCGCCGAACACCGGTGTACTGAATCAGGCAATTGCAGCACTGGGAGGAGATGGAAGTACATTCTTCCTGATGGATGCAAAATATTTCTACAGAATCCTGTTTTCCATGGATTTATGGAGAAATATCGGATGGGATTCCATCATGTATCTGGCAGCAATCAGTTCCGTAGACCTGACCTTATACGAGGCAGCAGAAATGGATGGCTGCGGAAAACTGAAAAAAATGTGGCATATCACACTGCCGGGAATCCGGGGAACGATCGGTCTTCTGTTTATCATGGGAGTAGGCGGACTGCTTTCTTCCGGTGTAGAACAGGTATGGCTGCTGCGTACACCTGGTAACATGTCTCTGGCTGATACCCTTGACGTATACGTCCTGCGTATGGGTATCCAGGGCGGGCAGTTTGGATATGCAACGGCGATCGGTCTGATCCAGGGTGTGGTAGGACTGGTGCTCGTTGTAGTCTGCAACCGGATCTGTAAAAAGGTCACGGAAGTCGGATTGTGGTAAAAAAGTAACCCGAAAACCAAACGTAATGTAAAAGGAGGAAACACATGAAAAAGAAAACAGCAAAACGCCTGATGGCAGCTTCCATGGCAGGAACGATGGCCATGACTATGCTTGCAGGATTCACCAGCTCAGCGGATGAGGCTTCTGACAAACCGGATACCTGGATTGCCGATCGTACGATCACCGTACAGGCCTATGTAGATGATATCGGAAATACGCTTCCGTCAGATTTCAATAACACGGAAACCATGAAAAAGATCACAGAGCTGACCGGTATCAAACTGGATGTAAGATATACCCCTGGTGACAGTGATTCCAAAGTTCTGGCTTCTCAGTTGGCTTCCGGAACGATCCCGGATGTGATCATTTCTTATCTGGACAACTCCACAAGACCGGAGTTCCCGCTGCTGTACAAAGCTGCAAAAGACGGAATGTTCGCTGATGTATCCGAGTACATGAAGAATGGTAAAGTATATTCCAAATATTATGAAGATGGCTATCTGCCGGATGATACCAAGAAAAACATCGTATTCCGTGATGACCTCGACGGCGTATATCTGTGGCAGCTGAATATTGATGAAATTGACCGTTCTCTGGAATATAATGCAGATGAAGAATATGTAGGAGGTATGTATATTCAGAAAGCAATTGCAGATGATCTGGGGATTGATACCACAGCAATCAACACACAGGAAGACTTTTATGATCTGCTGGTTAAGATCAAAGAAGGCGGTTACAAAGACGATAACGGAAATGACGTATATCCGTTAGGACCCAAATACTGGGGCGGCTCTGTAGACGCCGTAAAATACATCGCAGCCGGTTATGCCTGGGGCGTAAGCGATGACTACAACCTGGATGAAAACGGCGACGTAAAACATATCGCAGAGACCGATCATGTATATGATGAGATCAACTTTGTCAGAAAACTTCTGGATGAAGATCTGATGAACCCGGAGTTCTTCACTATGGACTCTACCCGTGCAGAAGAGGTTTCCAAAAACCATAACTCAGCCATTATCGCTGATGTACACAACTACGAAGAGATCGTTTACTCCAGTGAAGACTGGATTCCGTTAGGACCCCTGAATGATATCTCCGGTGACAACAAGGAAGTTGTTCGTGGAAAGAGCGGCCGTGGCTGTATGGCAATTTCCGCAGACGCAGAGAATCCGGAAGAGATCTTCCAGTTCTTTGACTGGCTGTCCACCAAAGAAGGACAGATTATCGCACAGTACGGTGCAGAAGGCGTATCCTACACCATGGAAGACGGATATCCGAGACTGACAGACGAAGTTGCTGAGAAACTGAACGCAGGCGATACCGATTATCTGATCAACACCATCGGCGCTGGCTTCGGTGGATCTGGAAACTACTTCTTCGAGTTTGTTCTGACCAACAAAAACAACAAAGATAACTTTGGCGAGTCCCGTCCGGGCGCATCTTCCGGAAACTCTGCTTTCGCAAGAAGCGTACAGATCGCAAAAGATTATCCGGTAGAGAAAAAACTGGTTTCCGGTCTGAATGCAACCGCATATATGTCTGTGGATGAACTTGCAGATGTGAAGATGCAGATGGATCTGCTTGACTGGGATGAGACCTTTGTACAGGCTTGCTTCGCAAAATCTGATGATGAAGTAAAATCTATTGTAGAATCTTTCCGTAATCAGCTGGCAGCAGCAGGTATTGACCGCTTTGAAGCATATGTGAAGAGCGTTTATGAGGAAGATCCGAATGCAGTAAATTTCTACGACTAAGATAAAGATCCTGCCTGCCTCCGGTGGCAGGCAGGGGAAAGAAAAGCGGATAAGTTACACTTACAGAAAGGATTGGGTACGCAATGCATAAAAAGAAGATAAAAGTCAATCCGGTAGACCAGGTACTTCAGGTTCTGATTTATCTGATCATTATTGCACTCTGTCTGATCATTCTGCTCCCCTGTCTGAACGTGGTGGCGTTGGCATTTAACGATGGCGCTGATGCAGCAAGAGGTGGCGTATGGTTCTGGCCGAGAGAGTTCACACTGGATAACTTCAAGGAAGTATTCAAGGATGGCAGTATCACAAGTGCTTATGTGGTCACGATCGCAAGAACAGTAATTGGAACATTTTTAAGTCTGATGGTAACAACAATGGCAGGCTTCGCACTGAAACAGGAAGACCTGCCGGGAAGAAAAATCATCACCATGCTGATCACCTTTACCATGTTGTTCGGCGGCGGTATGATTCCTACCTATATTCAGTACAAAAACCTGCATCTTCTGAACTCTTTCTGGGTTTATGTGGTGCCGAGTCTGGTAAGCGTTACTTATCTTCTGATGGTACGGACCTTCTTTGAAGGAATCCCGGACAGCCTGGAAGAGTCAGCCAAACTGGATGGCTGCGGATTTTTTCAGATCTATCTCAAGATCATGCTTCCGCTCAGTAAACCGGTAATCGCAGTCGTTGGACTGTATACCGCAGTAAATCACTGGAACGACTGGTTCGCAGGCGCATTCTATGTCAACGATACCAATCTGTGGCCGGTACAGACCGTTCTGCAGCAGATGTTGACAAAAGCAATGAGTTCACAGCAGGAAGTAACTTCTATTGCACAGGCACTGGCACACAACACGGTGTCCGTAACCTCTGATTCTCTGAAGATGGCAGCAGTCGTTGTTACAACCGTTCCGATTCTCTGTGTGTACCCCTTCGTACAGAAATACTTCGCACAGGGCGCAATGATCGGTGCAGTAAAAGGTTAAGTAAAATATAAAAAGGTTCTTTGCTTCGTTCAGCATTTGTATAGAGATGAATCTATGGGCGATGCGGAGAACCTTTTTCTATTATAAAAAATGAGATTGAAAATTACCGGTTCTTATAGAGAACAGCTGTGATAGATAAAAAATGGGAAGGAGAAAGTATGAGTACAAAAAAGTGGGATGTTTATGTATACGGCGATGTCAATATTGATATTGTGATCCCGGGTGTGGAGAAATTTCCGGAACCGGGGCAGGAGGACGAAGTTTCGGTGATGGAGACTTTTGTTGGCGGCGGAGCCGCCTTATTTACCCTGGGCGTTGGTAAGCTGGGACTTCGTCCGGTCTTTCAGGGAGAAGTCGGAGATGACTGCTACGGTGAATTGATCCGGAGCAAGTTCCGGGAAAGTCATGTGGACGATTCCCTGCTGGCGGTGAGCAAAGAGTTAAAGACGGGAATTTCCCTGAGTTTTACGAACGAGAAAGACCGTTCGTTTTTAACCTACCGGGGAACCAATGAAAAGATCAGCATTTCCAACGTAGATTTAGAAAAAGTAAAGGAGGCCGCCCATATCCATGTGACCGGCTATATGGGCTCCATCAATCACAACGAATATCTGGAACTCTTGAAGAAGATCAGGACAGAGACCCAGGCCAGCGTATCCTTTGATGTCGGCTGGGACTCCACCGGAGAGTGGAAACCGGAGATCCGGGATCTCTTCCCCTACATTGACGTCCTGTTTATGAATGAGACAGAGGCAGAACATTACGGAAGAAAAGAAAGCGCGGAGGAAGCCGCCCGGGAATTTGCCCGGACAGCAGGCATGGCCGTCATCAAAATGGGAAAGAAAGGCTCCATCGCAGTGAAGGACGGAACGCTCTATCAGGCAGCACCCTACACCGTGGAGGCAGTAGACACGACAGGAGCCGGAGATTCCTTTAATGCCGGTTTCGTCTATGGTTTCCTGCGGGGCAAAACCATGGAAGAATGTCTGAAATGCGGAAACGGATGCGGAGCTCTCTCCGTAACCGCCCTGGGCGGCAATACCGGATTCCCGACAGAAGAAAAACTGGAAGCCTTTATCAGAAGCTACGAGGCATAAAAAGAGAGAGAATAAGGAGGAAAAAACCATGAAAATCGCAGTTATCGGAGGAGCAGGGGTACGCACCGTCATCTTTATCAACGGACTTTTAAAGAGATACAAAAAACTTCACATCGACGAGGTGGTACTGTACGATATCCAGGAAGAAAAACAGAGAATCATCGAAAAGTTATGCAAGCATGTCGTGGAGAGAAACCACGAAGAACTGAAAGTATGGGCGGTATCTGATCCGGTGGAAGCCATCACGGGTGCAGATTACATTGTAACCACGCTGCGTGTGGGCGGAGATCATTCCCGGGTGGTAGATGAGACGATCGCTCTGGATCTGGGTGTGATCGGACAGGAGACGACCGGCGTCGGTGGATTTTCCATGGCAGTCCGTACGATTCCGGTTCTGATCGAATACTGTGAACTGATCAAAAAATATGCGCCGGACGCATGGATCTTCAACTTCACCAACCCCTCCGGTCTGGTCACTCAGGCACTGCGGAGCGCCGGATACGATAAGATTATCGGAATCTGTGATGCACCGAGCAGCACCAAGTTCCGTATGGCCCGTGATCTGGGTGTGGAAGAAGACGATCTGTATGTGGAATTTTTCGGCTTAAATCATCTCTCCTGGATTCGCAGCGTGAAGAAAAAAGGCGAGGAAATCTTACCGGAGCTGTTGGCAGATGATGCTTTCCTGCAGGGGGTACAGGAATTTTCCATGTTTGATCCGGAACTGCTTCGTTCCATCGGCTTTCTGCCGAACGAATATCTCTACTACTATTATCACCGGGAAAAAGCCCTGGAAAACATCCAAAAATCAGGTGCAACCAGAGGAAAGACCATTGAGGACGTCAATATCCATATGATGGAGGAGCTAAAAACTATGGACATCGATGCGGATCCGGAGGGCGCACTGCAGATCTTCCTATATTATATGCAGGTTCGTGAGAACTCCTACATGAGCATCGAGTCCGGGCTGGCGAAACGGCCGCTGCTGGAGAAAGGTCAGCTGGAGGTACCGGATGGCATGGGATATGCAGGCGTTATGCTGGACTGCATCGAGGGCATGCAGAGTGAAAAAGGAAAATACCTGGTTCTGTCCGTGGAAAACAACGGAAGCATTCCGGGACTGGCAGATGAAGACGTGATTGAGACCACCTGCCTGGTATCGAAGGATGGCATCCAGCCGGTGAAAGTAAAAGAAGTACCGGAACACTGCTATCTCCTGATCCGTCTCATCAAGATGTACGAGAAACTGACCGTAGAGGCCGTGAAGAATCATTCCAAAGAAACCGCTGTGCAGGCGCTGATGCTGCATCCACTGGTAAATTCCTATTCTCTGGCCAAACAGCTGGTAAATAAATACGACGAAGTATACGGTGGAATCTTTCACTAAAACCGTGAGATAAAGGACAGGGAGGACAAAGAAATGCCATTTGATTTTCATAACCGTGACAGAATCGATCATCTCCTGGAAGAGATCGAAGAGCTGCGCTACAAAGACAGGAGGGATCTGTCCGGCTTCTGCTTCTGGGAGGACGACGGAACCATCGGCAACCGGGAGCCACAGGGGGAAGGCCTGCCGGTGGAACTGGGCTTTCGCTGGAAAGGCTGGGACCGCTACAACTGGCTGACCGTGACCGCAGAGATTCCGGATGCATGGAAGGGACAGGATATTCTGGCGCTCTTTGATTTCGGAGCCAGAGTGGGCAGCGGCAATAACGGCGACCCGGAAAGCCTCTTATATATCAACGGAAAGACCTATCAGGCTGTGGACGGCAATCACCATGAAGTATTTCTGGATGTGGAAAAAGAAGGCTATACCCAGGAGATGAAGTTCCGTCTCTGGTCCGGTTTGAGCGGCGGCGGAGTGCCGGTGGAGAACGTGATGGAGCCGGGGCCGGAGATGCTGGGCGGGATTGCGCGCGGCGTGGATGATCCGCGACTCGGCCTCTGCCTCGACGTTGGACATGCCAACACGGTCGTCAGCAAGACGCCGCCGGCCGACTGGCTCGCGCCGATGCTGCCGGATC
>OLNW01001017.1_pt1 | contig 29852 bp, 27 predicted proteins | sample 1672121 | NCBI WGS metagenome assembly OLNW01 (sample SAMEA3136648, study PRJEB25190) | human gut metagenome
GAGGGCGGCACCACCCCCGTGTCTGCCACCCGCACTGAAATTGGCGGCAAAGGCCTGAACGTCAGCCGCGCCCTGAAAAATCTCGGCGCCCCCACCCTCTGCCTCGGTTTCTCCCACGAAAAAGGCGGTTCCGACATCAAAACCACCCTGGATGAGGTCTCCATTTCCTACGACCTGGAAGAAATCCCAGGAGAACTCCGCATGAACATCAAAATCTTCGACGAATCCAACCGCACGATGAGCGAACTCAACGACAAAGGCTGCCCGGTGAGCGAGGACGCGGTAAATCGCATGATCGACCGCATCGTCTCTCATTTCAAAGATGCAGAACTTCTCGTCCTGGCAGGAAGCGTGCCCCCGGGCGTTCCCGCAGACATCTACAAAACCCTCCTGGAAAAAGCCAAGGCCTACGACCTTCCCGTAATTCTGGATGCTTCCGGAGCCCTTCTCCTCAACGGCATTGAGGGCAAACCCTGGCTCATCAAGCCGAATATTGACGAGCTTTCCGCGACCCTCGGCCGGGAATTTCATTCAAGAGAAGAGATCATTCAGGCCGCCCGGGAAATCGTCGCTCGTGGAATCCCCTACGTCTGCGTTTCCCTCGGTCCGGATGGAGCCCTTCTGATTGGAGAAAAAGAAGCTCTCTACTCCCCGGCGCCGGACGTGAAAGTCCGCGGTCTTCAGGGAGCAGGCGATTCACTGGTGGCCGGTTTCTGCCTGGCTTTCCATGAACACCACCTGAAAGGAGAAAAACGCGCCGAAATCCCAGCTGTGCAGAAAGCCGGCGATCCCACTTTTATGCGCTCCCTCCTCCGCTCCGCCCAGGCTGCCGCCGCCGGTTCCCTCACGAAACCCGGTACCGCCGTCTGTGAGCGCACCGATTTTGACAAATACCTTCCCACAATCCAGGTGGAAAAAGCCGGAGAATTTTTCGACGTCCGCCGGGAGGATGGGAATCTCACCGGCGAGGTAAAGCTTAGGAGTCTCGTCCACCGGGACGGCGACTGGCACGGAACCGTTCATATGTGGGTGGCGGACCGCACACCGGAGGGAAAATGCCGCCTCCTGATCCAGAAACGCAGCCAGGACAAAGACAATTTCCCCGGCTACTGCGACATTTCCTCCGCAGGTCATCTCGATGCAGGCGATGATTACGACTCTGCGGCCTATCGGGAACTCTACGAAGAACTCGGTATACGGGCAGAAAAAGGAGATCTTCGCTTCTGCTTTTTCATTACCCGAAGCGTGGAAACAGAATTCCACGGCCAGAAAGTCATTGACAGGGAGCGTGCAGCGGTTTATCTTTATGAAAAAACGGTGGACCTCACGAAACTTCATCTCCAGAAAGAAGAAGTGGATGAAGTTTTCTGGATCGACCTGGAAGAGCTGGAGAAAATCCTTCAGGATCCCACCGCAAAATACTGCGTTTACAAAGAGGAAATACAGGGAATTAAAAAGTATCTGTAGAAAGGGAACAAAGCATGGAATTTGAGACAAAAGTGCAGTTCTTGACTCAGCCGGAGCATAACCGCCGAACCATCGTGATCAGTGATATTCACGGGCACCGCGCCTGGCTGGAAAAACTTTTGAAAAAAGTAGATTTCAGCGAAAAAGACATTTTAATCATTGTCGGCGATATGATTGAAAAAGGCCCGGAAAGCCTGAATACCATCCGCTGCATCATGGAACTTTGCGAGAAATATACGGTCTACCCCATGATGGGAAACGTGGACCTCTGGAGAATCCAGATGCTGCTCACAGAGGATGGAAGCCTGGATCAGGAGCTTTATGAGACGAACGAACGGATGCGTCAGTACTGGAAAGCCACCTTTTTTCAGGATCTCTGCCGGGAGGCAGGCGTGTCGGTGAAAACGCCGGAGGAAATTCCGGCGGCAAGAGAAGCGGTGCTTGCCAAGTTTCAGAAGGAGCTCACCTTTATGAAAGAACTTCCCACGATTCTGGTGACACCAGCGTTTACCTTTGTGCATGGCGGTCTCGTTCACGAAAAACTGGAGGATAATTTTCACCTTCCGCCCTTTCAGCTTTTGAAAAATGACAATTTTATCAATCAGGGAAAACATTTTGACAAATATGTGGTCGTCGGCCACTGGCCCGTGTGCCTTTACCGGTCGGATATCGAGTCCTCTGCGCCCTATATCAGCGAGGAACAGAAGATTATTGCCATCGACGGCGGCTGCGGGATCAAGCGGGACGACCAGCTCAACGCCCTGATCATTCCGGATCTCTATTCAGAAAAAACGACCTGGGAGAGCGTGGATGATTTCCCGGAGGCAGTTGTCCTGGAAGATCAGGAAGCAGGAGCTTCCTCGATCAACATCCGCTATTATGAAAGTGAGCTTAAAATTCTGGAACCCGGCCCGGTCTTTTCCCTGGCGGAGCATATAAAAACAGGATATCAGCTCAAAATCTATAATGGTTTCCTGGAAGAACCGCCGGTAAAAGGAGCGCCGAACACCTGCTGGGAGTACACGGATTACCAGATCACGCTGAAAAAAGGCGACCGGGTGTCGATCCTGCAGAAAACGCCGGAAGGAACGATGGTGCGGAAACGCGGCGTCACCGGCTGGTATTATGGAAAATTAGAGGAGGCAGAAAAATGATAGCAGTAGTTTTTGATATGGATGGAGTCATTTTTGATACGGAGGCCATTTGCCGGAGGGCCTGGCATGCCTGCGCCGGAAAATATAACATTCAGGATGTAGATGCCCTGCTGATACCCTGCATCGGCGCAAACAAACAACATATGCGGAAAGTTTTTCATGAGCAGCTGGGCGAAGATTTCCCTGTGGAAGCTTTTGACAAGGATGCCCGGGAAGGTTTTCTCAGGATCGAGAGAGAAGAGGGAATCCCTGTGAAAAAAGGTGCGCGAGAACTGCTTTCCTGGCTGAAAGAGCAGGGAGCCGTGGTAGGTCTTGCCTCCTCTACTGCCCATGATATCGTAGTACAGGAGCTCACCGACGCCGGCCTTGTGGATTATTTCCAGGCCATCACCGGCGGCGACCAGATCTCCCACAGCAAACCGGACCCGGAAATCTACCTGAAAGCCTGCGAAAAACTGGGCATCGACCCCAAAGAAGCCTACGCCGTGGAAGATTCCTACAACGGCATCCGTTCCGCCTTCTCAGCAGGAATGAAGCCCCTCATGGTGCCCGACCTCCTGCCTCCGACCGGGGAGATGGAAGAAAAAGCCCACCGGATCTTCGACGACCTTCTCGAAGTCCGCGATTTCCTGGCAGGAAAATAAAAGGAACTGTTACAAAAGTTCAAGATTATTGAAAAAATGGCTTGAAATCAAGGAGATTTGATGCTATAATATACATCGAATCAGCGATGCGTGGCTCAGCTTGGTAGAGCGCTGCGTTCGGGACGCAGAGGTCGCAAGTTCAAATCTTGTCGCATCGACTCCTTGGCAGGGGCGCCGGAAACATTGAATTTACAGTGTTTCCGGTTCTTTTTTTATTTTCTCAAATTTGTTCGCAAATTCCGCTCTAAAGATCGCTCTAAAAATGTTCTGAAATTTGATGATAAAACAGGCAAAGGATATGAGTATAAATCTTTACAAAATATAAGAACCGGCAGTCAAACCTTTCCGAACTGCCGGTTCTTCTTTTATTTTTCTTCTTCCACAGCCTTCTCCGCTTCTTTCGTCACAATCCCTTCCACCACCATGTGATGCTTCACATCCAGAACATGGATATGGAGCGAGCCGCAGCTGCAGCGGAAGCTTTCGCCGTCTCTGGGGATCCGGCCGGTGAGGCCGCAGATAAAACCGTTGAAGGTTTCTGAGCCGTCGTGGGGAAGTTCTACCTGGAGCTCTTCCTCGACCTCTTCCAGGGAAGCGGAACCCTGAATTTTCCATTCTCGCTCGGCGACTTTGACGATATCCTCGGGCTTTGCAGCTTCCTCCTGATCGTCCAGGTCGCCTACCAGAGCCTCCATGATATCGTGCAGGGTGATGATACCGCAGACACCGCCGTACTCATTGACGATGACGTTGAAATACTGGCGGCTTTCTTTCATCTGCCGGAACATCGTGTTTGCCTTCATGCTCTCCGGAACGAAAGAAGGCTTGTCAGCCAGGTTTTCCATGATGTATTTGCGGGTGCGCTGGGGAGCGCGGAAATAATCGCGGGTGTCGAGAACGGCCACTACATTGTCGAGATTTTCCTGGCAGATCAGATAATGGGTGTGCCGGCTCTCCTTGATGGTCTTTTCCCAGACGGTGCTGTCATCATCGAGAGAAAGCCAGACAATATCGGGCCGGTGGGTGCAGATCTTTTCCACGGTGATATCGTTGAAATCAAACACATGCTGAATCAGCTCGTGCTCCTCCTCGGGAATCGTTCCCTGTTCTGTGCCTTCCACGAGCATCATGCGGATTTCCTCCTCCGTGACCTGTTCCTCATTTTCATAAGGATCGATGCCGAAAAGACGGAGCACCAGATTGCTGGAAATCGTCAGAAGAGAGACCAGCGGCGTGAGGATGACCGAAGTCAGATAGAGAAGACCGGACATATGAAGAGCGGTGGAATCTGCCTTTTTCACGGCCCGCTTCTGTGGAATCATTTTTCCAAAAACCATCGTAAAATAGGCGAGAACCAGCGTGATAAGGATCACAGCCAACGGATGAAGAATCCGCTCGGAAAGCGAAAGTCCGGAGTTCTTCAAGGCCTTTACCAGAGGTCCGGCAAAAGCATCCGCCGCCAGGGCACTGACCAGAAAACTGATGATAGTCACGGCTGCCTGGATCGTCACGAGAAAACGAGTCGGCTGTTTGGTAATCCGTTCCAGCTTTTTGGCCCGGCGGTCGCCGTCCTCCTCCAGCTTGTGGATATCCGCCTCAGTGAGCGAGACGATGGCGATCTCCGCGCTGGAAAAAATCGAATTGAGAAAAATCAGAAATATCTGCAGAATAACTGCTCCTATCATAAGTAAAAACACCTCCGGAAATTACTTTGTAATTCTTTGTCCAGCCCCCATTATATCACAGGACTTTCTTTTCGTCAGTCCCAAAAAGTGATAGACTTCTTTTGCAGGAATCGCTATAATAAAAGTACTATACACATATGCGAAGGGAGAAGGAAAATGGCAGTCAGATTTGATGAGAAGAAGAACTTATTTACACTTCAGACTTTGAACAGCACTTATCAGATGAAGGTGGACGATCACGGGGTTCTTCTTCACACTTACTATGGGGCACCTGCGGACGAAACGGATTTTTCCTATCTGATCGGGCCGGAGGACAGAGGCTTTTCCGGGCAGCCGGGAGATGAAAAAAAGGACCGTACCTATTCCATGGACTACTATCCGCTGGAATATCCGGTACAGGGAAACGGCGATTTCCGTGTGAAAACTCTGAAAGCAGGTTTTGAGGGGGAGGTTCCTGCGCTGGATCTCCGTTTTGTTTCTTATGAGTTGGAAAAAGGCAAATACAGCCTTCCGGGCCTTCCTGCCCTTTTCGAGGCGGAGGCAGGAGAGGTAGAGACTTTGAAAATCACGCTGAAGGACCGTCTGGAAGAGATCTATGTGACACTTTTCTATGGCGTTTTCGAGAAGAAAAATGTCATCACCCGGGCTGCCTCCATTGAGAACCGTTCCGGAAAAAACGTAACGCTCAAGCGCGCCTTAAGCCTTGGCCTGGATTTCATGGAAGGCGATATGGATCTCATTCATTTCTATGGAAAACACGCCGGCGAGCGTCAGTTTGAGCGCAGAAATCTGCCCCACGGCATCACCGAGATCAGCAGCAGCCGCGGCACTTCCAGCCATCACCACAACCCGTTTGTGATCCTCTGCGACAAAGACACCACCGAGGATTTCGGAAATGCTTACGGCGTTTCCTTTATCTACAGCGGCGGTTTCAAGATCCAGATGGAAAAAGACCAGGTGGACGGTATTCGTCTTGTCTGCGGCTTGGACGACGAGGAATTCCTGTGGAAACTGGCTCCGGGCGAGACCTTTGTGACACCGGAAGCTGCTCTGAGCTACAGCGAAAAAGGTTTGACCGTACTCTCTGACCAGTTCCAGAAGGCTTATCATGCCAACCTGATCCGCAGCCCCTGGAAAGACAAAAAGCGTCCGACCCTGGTAAACAACTGGGAGGCCACTTATTTTGGCTTCGATGCGGAAAAACTGTTGAAAATTGCAGGAGAGGCAGCAGATCTGGGCCTCGATATGCTGGTACTGGACGACGGCTGGTTTGGAAAAAGAAACGATGACAATTCTGGCCTGGGCGACTGGTTTGTAAATGAGAAGAAACTGGGCTGTACGATGAAAGAGCTGGTGGACCGCGTCAATGCCCTTGGTCTGAAATTTGGTATCTGGCTGGAGCCGGAGATGGTTTCCGAGGACAGCGATCTTTACCGGACACATCCCGACTGGGTGCTCCAGATTCCGGGAAGAGAGCCCAATCGCAGCCGTAACCAGCTGGTTCTGGATCTCTCCAGAAAAGAAGTACGGGAATATATGAAGAAATTCATCGACGACACTCTTTCCTGTGCAAACATTTCCTATGTAAAATGGGATATGAACCGCAGTGTGGATAATGTATACAGCGCCGCAGATCCTACTCTCAGCCAGGGAGCCATCCGCCATAAATATGTGCTTGGCCTTTACGAGGTGATGGAAGATATGCTGACCCGCCATCCGGACCTTCTGCTGGAGGGCTGCAGCGGAGGAGGCGGACGTTTCGATGCCGGTATGCTGTATTATGCGCCGCAGATCTGGTGCAGCGACAACACCGATGCCATCGAGAGACTTCGTATTCATTATGGAACCTCCTTCGGTTATCCCATGTCTTCCGTGTCTGCCCATGTGTCCGTTTGCCCGAACCATCAGAACGGCCGGGTAACGCCGTTCAAGACCAGAGGCATTTGTGCAATGCAGGGTTCCTTTGGTTATGAGCTGGATCTCAGCAAACTTTCCGAGGAAGATAAAGCGGAAGCCAGACGGCAGATCACTGTATACAATGAAAACTGGGAGCTTTTCCAGTCCGGTTCCTACTATCGACTGAACTCGCCCATGGAGAATCATGACTACACAGCCTGGAGTTATGTTTCAAAGGATCAGAGAAAAGCATCCTTAAGTGTGATCTACACAGACCTTCACGGCAATCCCAAACCGGTTCGCGTGAAACTGAAAGGCCTGAAAAAAGACGCCTCCTACGATGTGGACGGAACCGTGTATACAGGAACCGCACTGATGAGAGGCGGCCTTCTGATTCCGAAACCTTCCTGCAATTATGACTCCTACATGGTCTGCATACATGAGATCTGAAAAAACGGAGGAATGAGTTTTGAAAAAATCATATGAAATGGATATGTGCAACGGCCCGCTATTAGGAAAGATCCTTGTATTTACGTTTCCACTGATGCTTTCCGGTGTGCTGCAGCTGCTTTTCAATGCGGCGGATATTGTGGTGGTGGGGCGGTTTTCCGGAGCTCACGCACTGGCGGCGGTGGGTTCTACCGGTGCACTGATCAATCTTCTGATCAATGTATTCATGGGCCTTTCTATCGGCACCAACGTGCTGACAGCCCAGGGATACGGAGCCAAAAATGCGGAAGATGTCAGCGATACCGTACATACGTCCATTCTTTTAAGCCTGGTGAGCGGCGCAATTCTCATCGTGGTAGGGATTCTGTTTTCAAGACCCCTGCTGGAGCTTATGGCTACCCCGGAGGAAGTTCTGGGACAGGCAGCTCTTTATATGAAGATCTATTTCATCGGCATGCCGGCCATGATGGCATATAACTTTGGTGCGGCTATTTTACGGGCTATAGGAGACACCCGGCGTCCGCTGTATTATTTGCTGATCTCTGGTGTGGTCAATGTGATCTTAAATCTGATCTTTGTGATCATTTTCAAGATGGGAGTGGCAGGAGTGGCGACAGCTACTGTGATTTCCCAGGTTATTTCCGCAGGCATGGTCTTAAAATGCCTGATGGGACTGGATGGCATGTGCCGCCTGGAACTTCACAAGCTGGCCATCCACAAGGATAAACTGCTGAACATTGCCAGGATCGGTCTTCCGGCAGGACTGCAGGGAGCTATTTTCTCTATCTCCAACGTGCTGATCCAGTCCTCGGTAAACTCTTTCGGAGCCATCGCCATGGCTGGAAACACAGCTGCCGGAAACCTGGAGGGCTTTGTATATACGTCCATGAACTCTGTATACCAGACAAACTTGAGCTTCACCAGCCAGAACATGGGAGCCGGAAACCGCCAGCGCATGAAAAAGATCTTAGGTATCTGCCTGATTCTTGTCAGTGTGGTTGGCCTGGTCCTCGGAAACGGCTTCGTTTTCTTCGGCCAGCAGCTTCTCGGCATTTACTCCTCCGACCCGGAGGTCATCCAGTACGGCCTCAACCGAATGCATCTCATCTGCGCTCCCTATTTTCTCTGCGGCCTCATGGATGTCATGGTGGGAAGCATGAGAGGAATGGGCTACTCCTTCCTCCCCATGATCGTTTCCCTGATCGGAGCCTGCGGCCTCCGTGTTGTCTGGATTTTCACAGTATTTCAGTGGCATCGCTCCCTGTTTACGCTGTACCTGTCCTATCCGATCACCTGGACGATCACGGCGTTGGCACATATGGCTTGCTGGTATGTGGTGATGTATAAGAAACAACCAAATAAGTAATTGACCCGAGGGGAGATGTTTGCGTGAAAAACATTGCCCCTCGCTTTATATGAGGGAGAAAACTGTTATGAAAAAAATGATGAAGTTCTGTCTTTTCCTGTGTTGTATTCTTTTTATTTCGCTTCCGGTTCAGGCCCGGACCCAGGGAAATCTTCATGCCCTGGTGATGAGCGGACGGATCTTGAGCAGGAAAAACGCAAACGATTTTTATAACCTGCTGAAAAAAACAAAGATACCGGAGTACAAAGTTTCCGGACAGAACATCAAAAAGCTCTTTTATGAAAACCATAAAAAGACAAAGCGACAGGATATCTTAGCAAGTATTGACAATGCTTTTAAAAGCAGCACCAAGAGTGATCTGAATCTCTTTTATTACGGAGGTCACGGAGGTGCAGCTGCCACAGCAGAAGGCTACGGTGGAATTTATCTGGGGGATGTGGTAAATAAAGAACTTCGGAAAACCCGGGTAAGCTGCAATGAACTTTTACAGACACTTCTGAAGTATAAAGGGAAATTCATTGTCATCATTGACAGTTGCAATGCGGATCTCATTCGAAAAGCAGCAGCAGAACTGAAAGGCAGCCAACGAAGCCGAATAGACAGAGGTTTCATTTTTATCGCATCCTCTAATGAAAAGGTGGAAGAGTTTGGAACCCAGTTTACCGCGGCTCTTACAGATGCCGTTTCCACAAAATGGAAATTTTTTCGGGCAGATGAAAACAAGGATGGTTGTGTTTCCTGTGCGGAGTGGTTTGTGGCAGCCAGAAATAATCATAAGATTCTGGCCTGGTACAACCAGCCGAATATTTCCAGTGGAAATAGAGAACTGGGAAATTTGAAGCTGATCCAGTTATCACATGTTAAGGTTCTGAAGAAAAGCCTGACGATGAAAAAAGGTCAGACAAAGAAAGTCAGTTATATCTTGAAAAATCTGGGCCAGGGAAGTCTGAAAGTGAGATTTTCTTCCTCCGATTCATCAATCGCGGCAGTAGATCAGAAAGGGAAGATTACACCGAAGAAAAATGGAAAAGTTACCGTAAAAGCTTATCTGGTAGATGGCAGCGGCAATAAATGTCTGGGAACAGAGGATGGCTGTGTTGTAACGGTTCAGGGATTTTCAACAAAAACTCCGTCAAAAAATACAGCAATGAAAGACTTTCTGAAAAAAGTTCAGAAAGGTTCCTGGTGGGATTCCGGCTGGCGGACGAGTATCGGTTTCTATAACGGGTATGTTTTAACGGGCAATACCTATGGCGAGCAGACCGGGAAATACAAGATCCGGAAAGTACAGAAAACATCCTATGGTTATTTTATCAGCATTGAAGGATATGAAAACTACCGCTGGTATCGTTCCGAACCGAATAAACTTCGTTGTTATGCAGCGGCCACGGGGAATGTGGGAAGAAGAGAAGGAGCAGATTTTACACTTTTTGGATGTTAAAGGAGAATTTTATGAAAAAGCGAGCTCTATTTATAGCCACTGCAGTCCTGTGTCTGGCAGGAAACATAGCAGCAGGGCAGACAAAAGCAGAAACCGTAAGTCAGGAAAAACAGGCTTACGAGTATTCCAAAGAAGACGAAAATGGAAATACTGTAAATGAAACCATCACAGATGAACAGATTGCTGCTTTGGGGAAATCGCTGGGCGTTCCAGAAGATATTACGATAACCAGGTGTAATGTCAGTGAACCTTGGTTTTGGGAAGGAGCCGGTCGTTGGCTTGTCAGCGTTGAACTCTATTCCGATGATATTTTCCTGGCCGGAGCCGCAATTGACCCGGATACTCTCGAACTGCAGCGTGAGATCGCTCCCTACGATGCCGGTCGGATTGAAAAAGAAAAGCAGGAAGCAGCACTTTCTAAGATCAATTCCAGCGATATGGAAGTGGCTAATGGTCTGATCCAGATTCTGATCAGCGGTGATGGTTCTGCCTTTCTGAAACTTCTTCCGGAACTTCCGACAGAATACAGGGAAATTTTGGGGGATAAAATGATTGCTGTGTTCACCGGGCTTGTCCAGAATGTTGCGGATGAGGCTGTGCAGGAGTTTCAGGAGGAATTCAAAGACCGCCAGCTTTTTTATCAGGCTCTTTCCTCAGAAGATGTAGACAGCGAAACACTTGCAGAACTCCAGAAATCATACGCGGAGTTTGGTTACTATGTGACGGCCGCACGGCTTGTCCACGAAGAACTCTCGGAGGACGGTACAACCAGTTATCTGGATATTCCTGTAGTCGAAATTGACGGTAAATGGTATCTCGACCTTGAAAGCTGGGATGACGATGACAGTGACTACGACGATGATGATGACGAAGATGACGACGACGACTTTGAAGAACTTGAAGAACTCCTGGAAGAGGGACTGGCGGCTCGACCTTTCTACGGAATCTGGTGCTACGCCTCCAAAGATTCCGACGAAGCCGAAAGCTATGCAGAATATCTTGAGTCTGTCTGCGAGGAGCCTGAAGTCCTCCTGAGCAGTGACTGGAGCAACCTGAACTCCGAGCCCTACTATGTCGTCACCGCCGGAAGATACGAAACAGAGGAAGAAGCAGAGGAAGCCCTGGATGAAGTGCAGAGTGTGTGCGATGGGGCGTATGTGAAGTATTCGGGGGAATACCAGGGATGAAAGATTATTGAAAGGCATAGTTGTTGAAGAATCATTTCAGTGCTTGAATGAACACAATCCCGAACGGACAGAGTAGATACGAAAGTATAGTAAAAGTCATGAAGCGAATAGAGGAATATATGAGCAGGAGGGCGGTTAATTACCGCCCTCCTGTTCGTTTCCAAGATGTACCTATTAAATAATATTGTTTCATATTTACATTCCAAAATGTAGTTTATATTATACGAAAAAATAAGTTAAGATGCAAATGAAATTTATTTTACTAGTTTTGTAAAAATAAATACCTATGAAACAATATTATTTAAATAACTGTTGACATGAGAAAAATATCATGATATAACAAAATCAACACATAGCAATACGGAAAGGGGGAAAAAATATGACGCGTTTACAATTACAATTTATATTAGAGTCGACGGAATTGCCATTGAATATGGATTGCGTGATAGTAAGCTTCTTGAAAGCGGCCGTGCAGAACTATTCACAAGAGTGGTTCGAACAGTTGTATGATAAAAAGAAATCTATTATAAAAATGTTTTCCTGGTCATGTTACTATCCTGGTGCAAGGTTTACCAAAAATAAGATTTTATTGGATCAGAATTATTTCTTATTGACATTTTCGGATGCAGATATGAAGGAACTGCTACAGTTTTATAATGCATTTACGCTTATGAGGAAAAGGCGTCATCCAATGAGTCAGAATTCTATGATGCTGAATGCAATTCGGATCCAGGATATTCCAGAAATCACAGATTCAGAAATAATTGTAAAAGTACAGAGCTCGTTAATCGCAAGAAGACATAATTCGGAAGATAACACAGATTCTTATTACAGTTGTGAAGATCCGGAATTTTCAGAAGTAATAAAAGAAAATGTGAAAAATTTTTTGGAGAAACAAGGAATTCCGTTGTCGATGGAGAATTTTTCTGTCACACCTGTAAAGGCAAAAAAAATCGTGGCACAGGTTTGGAGAAGACCAACGGACGCAACAATTGGCATCCTGAAATTGACAGGAACTCCGGAACTTTTAAACCTTTTATATGCTTCAGGAGTTGGAAGCCGTAGATCAGAAGGGCACGGCTTGCTGAATATTATCTGGTAAAGAAGGGAGGGAGAAAGTAATTGGAAAAATATAAAATTACCATGGGTGATTTTTTAAAGAATGCCGGTATTGTAGGACTGAAATATTTACTGGATACAGCAAAAGCACAAGAGGATAAAGATTTTGGAATTTCCGAAAACGGACAGGAACTCTGGCTTTCCGCTGAGTTTGCGGAAAATGCGGATTGGACAGATTTATATTTTCGAGCGTTTGTTCAATATTTCGGGCCTTATACGGCTTATCAGGGCGTCTTGGACAAAATAGACCTTTGTTTGGAAAAAATAAAAAATGACAAATGGAAGTCAGAAAAACAAGAAAAAGAGGATTTGAAATTTATTAATGATAAACTGCTTTCTAGCAGCTATCAAGCAGGCTATGATAACATTAAAAATAAAATTGAACATCCGGAAATTTATGTGAAGTTAAAAACTGAAAAGTTAAATGATAAATTTCCAAAAGAAATGTTGGAAGAACGCCTGCTAGAGTTGAAAACATTCATTGAGCAGCCGGTGTGCCGAGAAACTTTTATAATGAAAAGTATTGTTTACACGCACATCAACCGTTTTTGGAGTGGAAAATGCTTTTTGCTGAGAGCTAATGCTAAAAAAGACATGCGGGAACTGTTTGAAAAAGAATTTTCAGAACCCATGAGAAACTATTGGAGAACTGACCATAAAAAGGCAAAAGATCTGTGTGTTGACTGTAGTTCGCCAATGGGGGCGAAGGAAAAAGTTTCTATTGCTTTTATGAATGAGATGGCAGACGATCTTACCAGAAAAAGATCAGCTTTTTGGAATTGTAAAGTGGATGCCTTTATTTGTCCAGTGTGTGCTTTTCTGTATGCATTGAGTCCATTGGGATTTCAATTGTATGTAAATAAATTTGTATTTGTAAACACAAATCAGGATATTTTACAGTTGTTAGCATCTAATTCCAAAACAGGATATGTAAGCGAGAAGATAGAAAAAAAGGATGATCAAAAAAAATCTGCATGGTTTGCGGGAATTCTGAATGCTGTGATTAATGAGAATGTGAAAGAATTTGCAAATACACAAGTAATTCTCCGAGGAGTGCGCCAGGAAGATCATTACTATCTTTGCAATATTCCGGCTAAAGCTTTAAAAATAATAGCGGAGAAAAATACAATAAAAGCATTGGAATTACTGGGGGATTTTCCGTACACAAAAATAGGAAATGATTTTGTAAATATCCATGAGCAGGTGATTTTAAATTTGTTACAGCTTCGGAATCAGTATGGACTTTTGAGTATCCTTTTAAAAGAGGATTTGAGAACGGGAAATACCGGATTCAGTGCCAGTCAGGTATATGAGATACAGCATTGTATGAATTTAATGCGAAAGAAAGAAGAAAAGAAAGGAGAGAAGGTTGTGATGAATTGTAGTGTTATGAAAAAATGCGGAGCAGATCTGAGAAAAGCAATTTTGAAAGTAAAAGGAGCAAATTCCGGAGAATGCTTGCGAGGAACAGTGTATCAGTTGATCAATGCATTATCAGTTAAAAATACAAATAAATTTATGGATATCGTATTGAGATTATACAATTCGTATGGTCCGTCAAATAATTTGTTGATTCCGAATGGATTTATCCAAATGTTAGAAGATCAGGATTATTTTATGGATTATGGATATGCATTTGTTATGGGACTGGAAGGCTGTTATGAAGCTAAAAATAATCAAGAAGATATTGAGGGAGGTAATGAATGATGAAAAATGAAGGATTGACATTTACGATTGTTTTTTTGGCTGAAAGTGCAAACTATGGTGAGGGTGTAGGAAACATTACAACGCTGAAAAAAATGACAAGGGGTAATTATGAACAGTATTCCTATATTTCCAGGCAGGCAATGCGATACAATATTGTGCAGCAGTTAAAATGGGATAATACACCGGTGGACGGAAAAAGCGGAGTTGTTCAGTTTGCTCCCTCTGCGACTATAAAAGATTATCCAGAAATCGATTTGTTCGGATATATGAAAACGGTTGCTAAAGATGATACACAGGCTGGCGGAGCATCTACAAGAAGCGCCGTAGTACGTTTGAGTAATGCAATTGCTTTGGAACCATATCAGAGTGATCTGGAATTTCTGACAAATATGGGATTGGCAAGTCGTTGTGGGCAAAATAATGCAATTGCACAAAGTGAGATTCATAGATCTTATTATGCGTATACGGTAGCAATCGATCTGGATCGGATTGGAATTGATGGTGCACTTGAAATTTCTCAAGAAGAAAAAGCTGAACGTGTAAAAGTTTTTCTTGATGCAGTGCATTATTTATATCGTGATATCAAAGGTCGGAGAGAAAACTTTAGTCCGCTTTTCATAATTGGAGGCCGGTATAATCGGAAAAATCCATTTTTTGAAAATAGAGTTCGCGTGGAAAAAAATAAGATTAATGTAAGCACGCTTAGAGAAGTATTGGAAGAAGATAAAGATATTGAAAATAATACTGTTGTTGGGGTGATGACAAACATTTTTGATAATGATCAGGAAATAAGAGAAGAGTTAAATGCAACAACAGTAGGAAAAGTATTTGATCATTTGAAAGAGGAAGTGGAAAAATATTATGGAGAAAGCAATTAGACTGCAGTGTTTTCAAAACCTGGTAAATTACAGAAAACCGACCAGTTTCATCATTAAAGAAACTTTTCCGCTTCCCCCTTATTCTACTGTTTTGGGTATGATACATGCAGCATGTGGATTTCAAGAATTTCATCCAATGAAACTGAGCATTCAGGGAACAAATAGTGGGACGATTTCTGAGTTGTATACACGTTATTCTTTTAATGGGGCAAAATATGAAGAGGGACGCCATCAGATTTGTGTAGAGGATGGAGAAAAATATGGAGTCTTCCGAGGTATTGCAAATGTTGAATTGATTTGTGAAAACCATATGGTAATACATATCATACCATCTGATGAAGATTTTGAAAAGGTATATTATGGATTGAAAAATCCTCCGCAATATTTATCGTTGGGGAGATATGAAGATCTGTTGGATATTGAACGTGTGGATGTTGTGGAGATCCATATGCAGGAAGAAGCAGATACAGAAAGAAACATTTATGTTCCTGTAGAAATGGTGAGTGAGAGAAACTGGGTTCCGACAATCTATAATATCACAAAGGAATTTGAAATTACGAAGCAAGGATTAAGAAGATGGAAAAAAGAAGGGGGAATTATTAAAGCCTATTATATGCCGGTAGGAGAAACATTAGAAAATTGTTATGTAGATGATATGGAAGAAGATGCTGCAATCGTGTTTGCGTAAAATGGCACGGGCGGGTTCTGCATTTGGCAGTAATCTGCCCGTGGAAAGGAAAAATATGGAATACTATGCAAAATCTAAAAAAAGAAAGTTATCTGAAGAGGAAAAAGAAATTATAAAAATTAAGCTCCAGTGTTTTCTTTTGAATTATTCGGATTTATTAAGTGAAAAAGAAAAAAGAATTGTAAATAATGGTATTGAAAAATTGAATATAGAAGCTGAGGGAGAGAAACAGAAAAGATTAAAAGAACATCAAGATGACATTGTAAAATGTGCAGAGATGTTTTTTTTACAATATGGAGCTTATTTTACAGAAAAAGAAAAAAATCTGGTGATAGAAGCATGCAGGATTCATGATTTGGGAAAAGCGAACTTATTGTTTCAAATGGTTGTCCAGCCTAAACTTAAAATGATTTTTAAAGATGATAAAAATGAATCACAGATTCCGCATGGGTTTCTGAGTGCGATAAGTATTTCAGAAGAAGAGTTTTTGGAATGGTCAGAATTGTTTGAAAAAGAAGATTTTTCGCCATTTATTACAGCGGTATATTATCATCATGATCGCGAGGATAATTATGAAAGCGGAGAAATCAGAAAATATTGTAAAAAATATTACCAACCTTATTTAGAAGAGTATTGTGGAAGAGAGCAGACGAAAATCTATTGTAGAAATAAAAATAGATTATTATTTAGAAATGTTTCGAACAAATCCAAATTTGAAGTTGCACCGGAAATATGGAATGAATACCTGGTGGTTAAAGGGCTTTTGAACAAATTTGATTATGCAGTAAGCGCAGAGTATGCAGAAGCAGAGTGTGTTCCAGATTTGCAAGATAAAAAATTGAAGAAAAATATTGAGCAGGTGTTTTCAGGTAAAGAATTAAGACCGGCGCAAAAATATATGAAAGATCATAAAAATGACAATGTCGTTGTGATTGCACCGACAGGTTCTGGAAAAACAGAAGCAGCTTTGTTGTGGCTGGATGGAGAAAAAGGATTCTATACCTTGCCATTAAAAGTATCTTCGAATGCTATTTATGACAGAATCAAGAAAAAATATTTTTATGAAGATGTAGCATTATTGCATTCCGACAGTATGTCAAAATATATGAGTGAGGAAACAGAAGATATACAGGAAAGATATATACGTTCCAGGATGTTAGCGCAGCCATTAACTGTGTGTACGGTAGATCAATTGTTCAAATTTGTTTATCGGGCATTGGGAACAGAAGTATTCGCTGCAACATTAAAATATTCTAAAATTGTATTGGATGAGATCCAATCATATTCTCCACAAGTGATAGCAACCATTATTTATGGACTGAAAATGATTCAGGATCTGGGTGGAAAATTTGCTGTTATTACTGCAACCTTTCCACCTGTTCTAAGCCATTTTATGAGTTTGTACGGATTGAGTGATGGAAAAGAATATCAGTTTGTTGATTTTTCGAAATCATCCATAAATGACGAAGAAAGTTTAAGACACTGGATAAAAATTAGAAAGACAGAAATCGATATAGATGAAATTCTTGAGCAGGGTGAAGAGAAAAAAGTTCTAGTTATTTGTAATACGGTTCGCAGAGCACAGGAAATTTATTATGAACTTTATAAGAGAAATGCAGAGGTTCATACATTGCATTCTCGCTTTGTGAGAAAAGATAGAGCGATTTTAGAAGAAAAAATAAAGGAATTCTCAGAATCACCAGAGGATACAGGTATATGGGTTACGACGCAGATTGTAGAAGCAAGCCTGGACATTGATTTTGATATTTTACATACGGAGATGTGCAGCGTAGATAGTCTTTTACAAAGGCTGGGTCGTTGTAACAGAAAAGGCAGATATATTCCGGAAAAAGCTAATATTATTGTATATGATAACAGAAATGGAGTCGGAAGCAGGGCAGTATATGAAGAGGAAATCTACAACCGATCTATAAAGTGTCTTAAAAAATATGAAAATATGCTGTTTACAGAAGAAATGAAGACTGCGTATATCAATGAAGTGTATGATATTGATGCAATCAAAGGTACAAAATATTATATGGAAATAGAAAAGTATTTAAAGCTTTTCAAAGAAATTCGTCCAACAGAATACAAAAAAATTGCGGTTGATAAGGAGTTCAGAAATATTGAAAGCATAACAGTAATTCCGGATAGTATTTATGACAGTAATCAGGGATTTTTGGAAGATGGAATAGAAGTGCTAAAAACTGCCTATATTGGTCCTGAAGTAAAAAATATAATCCGAACAAAGATAACAGATCTGACTTTGGGTATGCCTATATATTCAGCAAGATTATATGCCGTAGATCGTGGATGCATAGGTCAGAGTGGAACCAAAAGAATATTGGATATCCACCGTATTCCTTCACAATATGAATTTGATGTGGAAAATTTCAGTGGGAGAGGATTGATTTTGGAGAAAAAAGAGGACGAAGCAATTTTTGTATGATCAGGAGGGAAGGGAAAATGGGAGACAAAGTAACAGGGGTAATGGTTTATTATTACTTTGTATGTAAACGAAAACTATGGTTTTTCTGTCATCAAATCAATATGGAGTCAGAAAATGAGGACGTAATTCTGGGAAAAATCCTGGATGATAACAGCTATCAAAAAGATGATAAGCATATCAATATTGATGATGTGATAAATATTGATTTTATCCGGGAAGAAAAAGAACTGCATGAAGTAAAGAAAAGCAGAGTATTGGAAGAGGCAGGAGTCTGGCAGCTAAAATATTATCTCTATTATTTGCAAAAGCGGGGAGTAGTTGATCTAAAAGGGAAGATTGATTATCCGTTACTAAAAAAGACAATGAAAATAGAGTTATATGATAAGGATATAAAAGAAATAGAGCGAATCATAGAGGAAATATCTGTGATAAAACGTGCAGAACTTCCGCCAGCCTTGTTGGAAAGTAAGGTATGCAGAAAATGTGCTTATTTTGATCTCTGCTTTGTGTAACAGGAGGGGTTATGAAACAAAGTTTGTATATTTATAATAATGGAGATCTGAAGCGGAAAGATAATACGCTTCAATTTACCACATATGAAGGCGAAAAAAGGGATATTCCTATTGAGAGAATCTCTGATATTTATGTAATGTCAGAGATGACTTTTAACACAGCCTTTATAAATTATGTATCTCAATATGGAATTCCGATTCATTTTTTTAATTATTATAATTTCTATTCTGGCAGCTATTATCCACGGGAAAATTTACTGGCAGGACAGTTGTTGGTAAAACAGGTATCTCATTATACGGATTATAAAAAGAGAATGATATTAGCGCAAAAATTTATAGAAGCGGCGGCTGATAATATTTATCGAAATATGCGTTATTATAGCGGGCGTGGTAAAAATGTGGAAGTATATATGCAACAGGTGGATATGCTACGAAAGACGATTCCAAAGACCTCTACAATAGAAGAACTGATGGGAGTAGAAGGAAATATTCGGAAGCAGTATTATGCGGCTTGGAATGTGATTATTAACCAGGAAATCCATTTTGAAAAAAGAGTTATGCATCCGCCGGATAATATGATCAATTCGTTAATATCATTTGTGAACACATTGATCTACACAAAAGTGTTAAGTGAAATTTATCGAACACAGCTAAATCCAACGATCAGTTATCTTCATGAACCTGGGACGCGGAGATTTTCTCTTAGCTTGGATATTGCAGAAATATTTAAACCATTGATTGGAGATCGATTGATTTTTTCATTACTGAACAGAAATCAAATCACAGAGGAAAGCTTTACGAAAGAGTTAAATTTTTTACATTTGAAAAAGGAAGCTTCCAGATTAATTGTAAGCGAGCTGGAAAACCGGATGAAACAGACGGTTATGCATAAAGATTTGGGAAAACAGGTTTCTTATCAGTATTTACTTCGATTAGAGTGCTATAAGCTGATAAAACATCTGCTTGGAGAAAAAACATATGAAGGTTTTAAAATATGGTGGTAGATTATGTATGTAGTTTTAGTCTATGACATTAGTCAGGAAAAAAATGGTGCCAGACGCTGGTCACGGATTTTCAAAATTTGTAAGAAATATTTATCGCACATTCAAGATTCTGTATTTGAAGGAGAACTGTCCAATGCGCAGTTGGAAAGATTTAAACAAGAATTGAAAGGATATATAAATAAAGAACTGGATTCTGTCATTTTATTTAAATCAAGACAGGAGAAATGGTTGGATAAAGAATTTTGGGGGAAAGAAGATGACTGTACCAGCTTTTTTCTCTAATTTCTGTCGATATCCGATGTGTTTCAAAGACCGGGAGATCGACAATTCTCCAAAATCCAGCAAAAACACCATTTTCGTAGTAAAAAAATAAAATTCTAATCATCTCCAACAAAAAAAGGACAAGGTCGACGAAATATGTTAAAATAAGGTTGATTTTATGCGGATGCGTTGAAGGCGGGTTTTAATAGAAACATTGTGGAATGTAAAGTAGATCACTGGAAGAATCACGAATACCAACACCAGGTTTTAATAGAAACATTGTGGAATGTAAAGTTGTTTTTTCAGCCAACGGACGTACCGCGCGAATCGTTTTAATAGAAACATTGTGGAATGTAAAGCATAGTCTGACCAGGACGATACCAGGTGCTCTTTTGGTTTTAATAGAAACATTGTGGAATGTAAAGGAAAAAAGTGGTTCATTACGTCGAAGAGATTGGAGTTTTAATAGAAACATTGTGGAATGTAAAGAACGAAGATCTGATTAAAATTCTAGGCCTGGAAGAAGTTTTAATAGAAACATTGTGGAATGTAAAGCGGAAATGCAGAAAGGGCATCTGACCGTGGTCAACGTTTTAATAGAAACATTGTGGAATGTAAAGGAACAGAGTATACACAGAGATTCCTGAAGCAGCAAAAGTTTTAATAGAAACATTGTGGAATGTAAAGTTGAAAATGTCACTGACGGATGCACAGTTTTTCGAGTTTTAATAGAAACATTGTGGAATGTAAAGCGGTCATACTCATCACTTTTTACTGTTCCATTTTCGTTTTAATAGAAACATTGTGGAATGTAAAGCTGACTGTGCAAATGACGCAGAAAGCGATCAGGGAAGGTTTTAATAGAAACATTGTGGAATGTAAAGTGAGACTGACCGATAAATTTCAGTCAGAGTCGGAAAGTTTTAATAGAAACATTGTGGAATGTAAAGGGAAAATATAAACACAAAGTAATGAGATATGAGGCCGTTTTAATAGAAACATTGTGGAATGTAAAGAGTGCAACAACCTCATTCAGTAAATCAATAGTTTTGTTTTAATAGAAACATTGTGGAATGTAAAGTAAAGTAAAATTCGGGGATCCGGGAGATGATAACTCGTTTTAATAGAAACATTGTGGAATGTAAAGTATTCTGGATTTTCTACCGCCCAGTCACGCTGCCGGGGTTTTAATAGAAACATTGTGGAATGTAAATAACGGAGACCCGGATGCGGGTAATGCTCCTCGTGCTGGTTTTAATAGAAACATTGTGGAATGTAAATTTTTGCTTCACAGCTGCTAAACAAATCTTAGGAGTGTTTTAATAGAAACATTATGGAATGTAAAGGTCGTATATATCAATGTGCTTGACCCGGAAAAGCAGGTTTAATAGAAATATTTTGGAACAGAAACAATCTCCATGTAACAATAATATGTATGAAATTTAAAAGAAAAATCCAAAAAAATGGAAGCGGTGTGTGATTAAAGTAGAAGTCGAAATAAAATTTTAAAATTAAATTCGTTTTCGAAGACGCATATCTGTACATACATTTCTTGTACTCCCGCATACACTGTAAAAACACCACTATCGGGGGATTTCCTTGAAGGATTATATTGAGGAGCGAGCCATCGAGATCGCAGATTATATCATAGCAACCAACGCAACCGTGCGCCAGGCGGCCAAGAAGTTTGGCGTGAGCAAAAGCACTGTTCACAAAGACTGCGTGGAGCGCCTACGGGAAATCAATCCCTCTCTGGCCTCTGAGGTGCGGAGGGTTCTGGATGTCAATAAATCCGAGCGCCATATCCGCGGCGGAATGGCGACAAAAGAGAAATACCTTCACCTGCATAAACATCGGACTGCTCATGCGTAAAAATACGGGACGTTGCCAAAAAGCGGGGCAGAGGTTATAATGGAAACAGTCAGGCAGAAAGCCTGAAAATACCACCACAAAAAATTCTGAGGAAGGACTGCAGATCATGAAGGATGAAAAAACGGATATTGCGAAAGAACTATCCAGAATATGTAAAGAAAAAGGAATCAGTCGATATTCCTTAAGCAAACGGACCGGTATTCCCGACAGCACGCTGCAGAATTATGAAAATGGGACCACGCCCAATTTTTCTACTCTGGAGATCATTTGCGAAGCGCTGGGAACAACGATTGCAGGTTTTTTCCAGAGTGACTGCTTTTCCTATTTTACAGAGGATCAGGAAGAACTGATGAGCCTTTTTGAAAAGATGGGACCGGATGACCGACAGCGCCTGCTGGCCTTTGCCGATGGTCTGGCTTCCGATCTATAAAAGAGGAAAAATCGATGAAAACATATGAAAAAGTAACCCATACATTTGAGCCTGTTTATGACGAAAATTCCCGGATTTTGATTCTCGGGACCTTTCCCTCGGTGAAATCCCGGGAGCAGCAATTTTATTACGGCCATCCGCAGAACCGATTCTGGAAACTTCTGGCGGCTCTCACCGGCTGGAAGGTTCCAAAGACGATTTCGGAGAAAAAAGAGCTGCTCCTTCAGAATGGCATTGCCATCTGGGATGTGGTTGCCAGCTGTGAAATTGTCGGTTCCAGTGACAGCAGCATCCGAAACGTGGTGCCAGCGGATCTGAACCGAATCCTCCAGGCGGCACCCGTCCGGAAAATTTACGCCAACGGCGGAAAAGCCTTTGAGCTTTACCAGAAATATGCTTTTCCGGTAACCGGAAGGCCAATAGAAAAACTTCCCTCCACAAGTCCTGCCAATGCAGCCTGGCAGATGGATCGCCTGAAAGAGGCCTGGAGCGTGATCTTACAGTAAAATTTAAAAATGGGAATCTCCAGCTGAAGTCTGAGCACTGAAAAGTATCAGTTTCGGCTGGAGATTTTTATTTTGCAGAAAAATGAATCAAGATACAAAAAAGTGAATCAAAAAATAAAAGTGAAATAAATTGTGAATGAAAAAGCATGGATCGTTTCTGATAAAAATTTTTTTTCTTTTTTATAATGGTTGCATCAGCAATAACCAGTGAAAATACAAAAAAGGAGGCAACAAAATGAAAAAGAGAAAAATGATGGCTTTATTAACTGCAGCTGCTGTGATGTGCAGTCTGGCGGTCCCTGCTCTGGCAGATGAGGCAGAGGGTGACCTGATTCCCATTACTTTCTGCAGAACGTCAGATCCTCTGGTGGAAGCGAATGTCTTCGCGAATATGGAGGGAGCGACTTACGAGAAGAACATCTGGACAGATCTTATTGCGGAGAAATTAGATTACGAGGTTTCCTATCTTTGGGTCGCATCCAGCTCCGAAATTGCAACGCAGAAGTTTAACGCGGCTGTAGCGTCCGGAACTATTCCTGACGTTGTATGTGTGAACAAGCAGGATCTGAAACAGCTGGTAGACGGCGACCTGGTTGTTGATATGGCGCCTTATTTTGAGGAATATGCCAGTGATTATCTGAAATCCCTGATTGAAGCTGCTGGGGAAGCCTGCATCAATGCCTGTACTTATAATGGCGTACAGTATGGCATCCCTTATGGAGACAGGCTTTTGATATTCCGGGAATTGATATGCTCTATGATTCCAGAGAACTGAATACGGCAAAACAGGCCCAGAGTGCGGTTCATCAGTACGGCCGGGAAGGAATGCTCAGCGAATTATATGGAGTAACTGGCTGGGAATTTGATTTCCGGGGTCACAAATTAGCGGGAGACTGGCAGGCAGCTTTAGGCGTGACTGTTCGTGTGCATCATCTTACCTGGACTTCTATGGCTGGAGAAGCCAAAAGAGATTACCCAGCATCCATCGGTTATCAGTCGCCCTGGTATAAAGAGTATCCGTTGATTGAAAATTACTTTTCCAGGCTGAATACGGTTTTAAGCCGCGGAAAAGCAGTTGTAAAAGTTGGCGTAATTCATCCTATAGAATCTTACTGGCTTTACTGGGGAAACAAGGAACAGACCCAGGGGCTGAGGGATGAAATGGATGAGAGATTTAAAAAGCTGACGGAGTGGCTGCTGTTTGGCCTGATTGATTTTGACTTTATTTCCGAATCGCTTTGGAAAAGCCAGACTCCGGATGACGCTTTGCTTTCGGATGAAGCGTTTTTTGTGGGGAAAGTGAAATATGAAACAATCCTTGTACCTAACTGTCTTACCTTGAGAAGCAGTACGCTGGAAAGATTGAAAGTATTTCAGAAAAAGGGGGGAAGAGTTGTCTTTCTGGGAGAACTTCCCCGGTTTATTGATGCTGTAACGCGATGCCAAATCCGGATCTTCCCAAAAGAGAAGACCTGGTTATTGAAATAAACGGAATTTATGAACCGGTCAGATATGATGCGATGACAGGAGAATGCTGCGAATCTGTCTATTTTCACAAAGAAGGAAAGACGGTGATACGACAGACTGTTTATGACCATGATTCTCTGTTGTATTCTTTGAAACCTGCGGCAGAAGAAAAAGAAGATGAGAAAACCGAAGCGGCAGAAAAGGAATATGAAGAACTGGAACTGGAAAGTTACCTGGACGCAGAGCTGGCAGAGCCGAATGTTTTGGTACTGGATTTGGCTGAAATAAAAGTAGAAGAAGAGCCATGGCAGAAAGAGGAAGAGATCCTGCGCCTGGATAACAAATTGAGAGAACGTTTTGGCTATCCGAAACGGGAAGAAGCCTTTCCGCAGCCCTGGGTAATGGCTGAAAAAGACAAGGAAAGTCATCTTATCCAATTGCGTTTTAAGATTTTTTCCGATATAGAAGCGGAAAAAACAGCTCTTGCACTGGAAGAAGTGAAAAATACCAGGCTGTTCCTGAATGGAGAAGAAATTTCTACGAAAGCAGAAGGGTATTATGTAGATCGTTCAATTGCCAAAGTTCCGCTGCCCAGGCTGCACAGGGGTGAAAATATCCTGATCACACAGGTAAAATATAACAGCAGAGTTAATCTGGAAGCTATGTATCTTTTGGGTGATTTTGGCGTTAAACTCGCCGGGAGGAATACAAGGCTTATAAAGGCAGAAGAAAAAATGGCTTTCGGTGATGTTCGCAGTCAGGGACTTCCTTTTTATGGCGGAAATCTGACTTATAAAACATCCATTGATATTCGCGAAAAATGTGATCTTAAGATAGAAATTACACGTTTTAAAAGTCCGCTGCTTAAAGTTTTCCTGGATGGAAAGGATTGCGGAGCAATCGCGTTTTCTCCCTATGCTCTTGAAATCAGGGACATAACACCCGGGAAACACCGCTTGGAAATTGAGTTTTTTGGAAATCGCTACAATACTTTTGGCGCTTTGCATAACTGCAATGAGACGCTTTCATGGAAAGGTCATCCAAATTCCTATCGCACAGTTGGGGAAGCCTGGTCGTATGAATATCATATTCATCCGCAGGGGATTTTAAAAGCACCTGTTATAAAGATCATAAAAGGATGATGTGAATGAAAAGGGACCCTTGCCGCAAAGCAAAGGTCCCTGATTTTCTTTTGTAATGCTATCTTTTGTATAGTCAAAATTCTTTTGTATTTTCTTGTCATTTTTCTTAAGTGAATGTCGTCGTTTCCTGACGACAAATGTATTATAGCAGAAAATTTTGAAAAAGAAAAGCAAAAGATTTCGACAAAAAACGACCTTCCCGTGAAAAAGAAAAATTGGGCTTGTCATGGCCAGATGAATCTCTTATAATGATGAGAGACAAGAGATAACGTTTCTCATAAGAAAAATGGAGGAATACCAGTGGAAAAGGAAATGATCATCGTACTGGACTTTGGTGGCCAGTACAATCAGTTGATTGCAAGAAGAGTCAGAGAATGCAACGTGTATGCGGAGGTGCATCCCTACACACTTAGCCTGGAAAAGATTAAAGAGATGAATCCCAAGGGAATCATTTTTACAGGCGGACCCAACAGTGTATACGGAGAGGATTCACCGCGTTGCCCGAAAGAGATTTTTGAAATGGGTATTCCCATCCTGGGTATCTGCTATGGTTCTCAGCTGATGGCTTACATGCTTGGCGGAAAAGTGGAAACTGCACCGGTCAGCGAATACGGCCACACAGATGTAACGGTAGATACAGAGGATATCCTGTTTGAGGGCGTTTCCAAAGAGACCGTAGCCTGGATGAGCCATACGGATTACATCGCACAGGCTCCCGAAGGCTTTAAGATCACGGCTCATACCAGTGTGTGTCCGGTAGCAGCTATGTCCTGTCCGGAGAAAAAGTTTTACGCTACACAGTTCCATCCGGAAGTTATGCATACCGCAGAAGGAAAAACGATGCTGAGTAACTTTGTATACAAAGTCTGCGGATGCAGCGGAAGCTGGCAGATGGCTTCTTTCGTAGAGACCACGATCCAGCAGCTCCGTGAGAAAATCGGTACCGGTAAAGTGCTCTGCGCTCTGTCCGGCGGCGTGGATTCCTCTGTTGCAGCCGTTCTGCTTTCCAAAGCGATCGGCAAACAGCTGACCTGCGTTTTCGTTGACCATGGTCTTCTTCGTAAAAATGAAGGAGATGAAGTGGAAGCTGTTTTCGGCCCCAACGGCCCTTACGAGCTGAATTTCATCCGTGTCAATGCCCAGCAGCGTTATTATGATAAGCTGAAAGGTGTTACCGAGCCGGAGCAGAAGAGAAAGATCATCGGCGAAGAGTTTATCCGCGTATTTGAAGAAGAGGCAAAAAAGATTGGCGCCGTGGATTATCTCGTTCAGGGAACCATTTATCCGGATGTGATCGAGTCCGGCCTTGGAAAATCCGCAGTCATCAAATCTCATCATAATGTAGGAGGACTTCCGTCCGTAGTTGATTTCAAAGAAATCATCGAGCCCTTACGTCTTCTTTTTAAAGATGAGGTTCGGCGCGCCGGTCTGGAGCTTGGTATCCCCGAGTATCTGGTGTACCGTCAGCCCTTCCCGGGTCCCGGCCTTGGAATCCGTATCATCGGAGAAGTAACCGAGGAAAAAGTAAAAATCGTTCAGGAAGCCGACGCCATCTACCGCGAAGAGATCGCAAAAGCAGGAATCGACAAAGGTCTTGGTCAGTATTTCGCAGCCCTGACCAACATGCGTTCCGTAGGTGTTATGGGTGATTTCCGTACCTACGATTACGCCATCGCCCTCCGTGCCGTAAATACCTCCGACTTCATGACCGCCGATGCCGCCCAGATCCCCTGGGAAGTCCTCGCCAAAGTCACCAACCGTATCGTCAATGAAGTCAAAGGCGTAAACCGCGTCATGTACGATTGTACGGGAAAACCGCCCGCAACGATTGAGTTTGAATAAGAGCCACAAGTCTTGGAATCCGCTAAACAAGCGGATTCCGAGACTTTTTCTTTTGCTCTGCTACTAATTTGCTACTAATAGCAACTACTCTTTTTCTATCGTTTTCAGTTGGTTGTCATTAACTTTAATAGCAAGAAACCCTGATGACTGCTGGATTTCTTTTATATGATCTTTCTTTGTGGCATCTGGATGATTTTCCCTGATGCGGTATTTGGTGGTACCGCTACCGGAGCATGAAGAAATGGGATATTTCAGAGAATTGGTGAGAGATTTATGTGGAATACAAGTGTAAAAATCGAATATATCGCAGGTCTGATTGTAGATGCACTTGAAAATTATTCTGTTAATAGAGAGAATGCACAGTTTCGTCTTGTGATTGAAGAACTTAGAAATTATTTTACTAATTGTTCGAAATAGGAGATAACAGATATAATCAGCATTTGTATGAAGATGTATTCGTCAAAGAAAATTGAACACGCAGAGTTTGTCCTTACTGCACCAGATTCATTCCGTGTGAAAGCATTAAGAACCAAAGATACAATGCGTAATATGATAGAGAATACGGAAAAGAGTCTTACTATAACTGGTTATTCAATCTCAGATTATTTTGCCGAAATGCTCGATGTTATTATTAAAAAAAGCCAGCAAGGAGTATATGTTCGTATATATGTGAATGATATAGAAAAGCAGAAAGAAGCACTTGACAGGCTGATGTCATATCGTTCGAGATTCTTACAGATATATGAATATCAAAAGCAAGAAGATGACAAGATGGCAGCATTGCATGCGAAACTTATTGTATCAGATGTAAAGAAATCACTGGTGTCGTCAGCTAATCTTTCATATCACGGAATGCAAGGAAATATTGAAATGGGATTCTTGATTGAATCCCATGATAAGGCAAAGCAGATAGAGGAAGTTATGAAAGAAATGGTAAGAATGAAGGTGTGTGGCAAATATAAATAAACTGTTTGAATGGATGCGAAGGAGAACGTATGGATGATATAGAAGACACTAATTATAAGTTTTATTCCCAAGATATTGAAAATATATGGTATATATTCTTTTGTTTAGCAGATTCAGCATTTTCGTCTGTAGATGTATCTTATGGAAAAAAAGGACCATATATGTTATCCGGAGAGACAATGATGTCAATATGTAAAACCCTAGAGACTATTGATTTTTGTTGTAATAGAGATGCCTATTCGGATGCGTATACTTTATTACGGAAGTGTAGAGATGATTTAATGCAGTATTTATTTGTATTGAATGTTATACAGAACAAACATGGTTTAACGGATGAAGAAGCAGAAAAATTCAACATAAACTCGGAATCTATGATGAAAATGATAGAGTTAGATGTGTCTATATTGGTTTCAGGTGAAAGAAAAACAGACGCAGAACTAGCTATGGAAAAATGGATTTATAATGTATTGGAAAGCTCAGAAAACAATAAGGATAGAAAACAATTTTTTGATACATCAAAATACAAATCATATTTGGTAAGTAATAATGAAAAGGTCAAATATATTTTTGATAATTTTCTTGTAGATAAGTGGTTGAGAGAGGACAGAAAGTTAAATAATTATGTCCATGCGAATGGCATTAGATTTGTAATGGATAATTATATATATCAGAACAAAAAGGAAAATAAAGATAAAGAGCTTATAGAGACACTTCAAAATATTACGGATATATTTTTGAGTTTGTTGTCAGTTATAGATAGCATTAAATTTCATTCATCAGATTATCTTGATGCTTTAGAAATGGGTATGAAGCCCCAGGAGGGAAGTCAATATTGGGTATGTCCAATAATTGTTGAATATGTGAATGATAGGTTTGATAAGAAACTATTACAGTATATTCAGAATAATGAAGGAAATGGCATGCAATTTATGGCAGAATATTATGCTGATTAATAGTGGAGAAATAAAGATATAGCAGATATCAAATTTGTAATAAAGCAAGAAATTGGTGTACTCTCAGGCAACTCTAAAAGTTGAAGAAAAGAATTGAACAAGATAGCATGGAATGGCGGAATTGCTAAGTATGATTTACGGGACTGGGCTCCGAACCATGAAAAGATGGGAAAAGGTGTTACACTTACTGAGGGAGAAGCATTGAATTTGAAAACATTGTTAAATCAGAATCTTTAGAAATATTGATTGAGTGAATTGAATAAGATATTAAGAAAATTAGAAATGATAATTATGTTTAGAATATGGCTGTGTAGGAATGGAGATGACGCCATGGAACTTGAAATGGATGTAGAGGATTTATTAAACAAAAGAAAATTAGAATCAGACCGAATAGAGTTTAAGACTGGGTGGAATCCTGACGATATCTACCATAGTGTCTGTGCATTCGCAAATGATTATAATAATGATGGCGGCGGTTATATTGTTGTAGGCGTTGAGGAAGAAAATGGTGTTGCCAAGCGTCCGGTAAAAGGTTTACCTGAATATATGTTGGATTCAATACAGAAAGATATGTTGGGGTACAATAATTTGATTTCTCCACCCTACTTTCCACAGGGGATACCAGCAGAAGTGGATGGAAAATGGATTTTTGTAATTGTTGTCAGAACAGGACAGCAGCGACCTTATAAATCACCAGAGCATGTAACAAGTAAGAAAGAAAAGAAGTACAATTATTATATTCGTTATCAGACAAGTTCTGTTAAGA
>OLNW01001018.1_pt1 | contig 29845 bp, 26 predicted proteins | sample 1672121 | NCBI WGS metagenome assembly OLNW01 (sample SAMEA3136648, study PRJEB25190) | human gut metagenome
ACACAAAAAGAGGTTGCAGATGAACTTGGAATATCGCAAAGCTATATTTCGAGACTGGAAAAAAAGATTATTAATAAAATGAAGAAAGATATAATAAGCAAAACAGGCTAAAATGTAAGAAAAATCTTGATATTTTGAATAAATTGAGGTAAAATATGTAAAAATGGGGTCGGAGCTTAAATTAGCATGCGAAAAAAAGAACCGACCCCAAATTCGCAAAGGAGATTAAAAATGTATAATGAATTTGGAATAAAAAATGAAATATTAGAATTGGCAAAAGAGGTAGAAAAAGAGATTCAACCTCAATTTGAAAAAATTGATAATATAAAAGAATGGAATAGTTTGAAAGTTTTAAATGCTTTCCAAAAATGTGGACTATCTGAAATGCATTTACATTCTTCAACAGGATATGGGATTGATGAAGTTGGTAGAAATAAAATTGAAGAGATTTATTCAGAAATTTTTAAGACAGAAGATTCTTTGGTTAGAGCACAAATTATTTCTGGAACTCATGCATTAGCAGTGACTTTATTTGGATTATTAAGACCAGGAGATACTATGTTAAGCATTTCTGGTGCTCCTTATGATACTTTACAAACTATTATTGGTATAAGTCAAGAACAAAGTAAAAGCTCTTTAAAGGAATTTGGAGTTAAATATGAACAGATTGAGTTAGTTAATGATGATTTTGATATTGAAGCTATTAAAGCAAGAGCTTCTAAAAATGATTTAAAACTAATTGAAATTCAAAGGTCTAAAGGATATTCTACAAGAAAGAGTTTGACAATTGATAAGATTGAAAAAGCAATTAAGGCTATTAGAGAAGTAAATAAAGATGTTATTATAATGGTTGATAATTGTTATGGTGAATTTGTAGAAAAAAAAGAACCAACAGAAGTAGGAGCAGATATTATTGTAGGTTCTTTGATGAAAAACTTGGGAGCAGGTATTGCAACTAGTGGTGCATATATAACAGGAAAAAAAGATTTAATAGAATTGTGTGCTGAAAGGTTAACAGCTCCAGGTGTAGGAAAAGAAATAGGTCCTTCATTAAATCAAAATACATCATTTATTAAAGGATTGTTTTTTGCACCAAGTGTAGTTGCTAGTGCGGTTAAAACAGCTGTATTTGCAAGTAGAATATTAGAGAGATTAGGTTATAATGTAAATCCTAAATATGATGAACCAAGAGCAGATATTGTTCAAACAATAGAATTAGGAAGTGCAGATAAACTTATAAAATTCTGCCAAGGAATTCAAATGGGATCTCCAATTGATTCTAATGTTGTACCAGAACCAAGTGCAATGGCAGGATATGATGACCAAGTTATTATGGCTGCTGGAACTTTTACAGAAGGTTCAACAATTGAACTTAGCTGTGATGGTCCAATTAGACCTCCATATATTGCATATATGCAAGGGGGACTTACATATGAATATGGAAAACTTGGAATATTAAAAGCATTATCAACATTTTAGGCAAAATAATTACTTGATAATACTTTGTCAAAATTTAAAAAAAGCCTTGTAACTTGCTTGAATTTGTGATATAAATAAAACTATAAAAGTATTGGAGGTCAAATATGGAAGAAAATTATGAATATGAAAAAAAGACAATACTAATTGTAGATGATGAGCAAAAGATTGTAGATCTATTAGTACATAATTTAAGAAGAGAAGGCTATAATACAATAGAGGCAAATGATGGACAAACAGCAGTAGACATAGCTTTAGAAAAAAGACCAGATTTAATATTGCTAGATGTAATGCTTCCAAGAATGGATGGGCTAACTGTATGCAAAAAAATAAAAAATGTATATAATGTTCCAATATTAATGGTTTCAGCCAAAGATGATGAATTAGATAAAATTGTAGGACTAGAACTTGGGGCTGATGATTATATTACAAAACCATTTAGTGTAAGAGAAGTTGTTGCTAGAGTTAAAGCTAATTTAAGAAAAGTTGAAGCAACATTAGAAGCGGCACAAGCAACAGCAAAAGAAAATGAAAATAAAAAGGAAGAAAAGAAAGAAAGTACAATTAAAGTTGGATCGCTTGTACTTGATTTAGAAAAATACGAAGTTCATATAGATGGAAAAATAATAAATTTAACATTAAGAGAATTTGAGGTATTAAAATTTTTAGCAAGTCAACCAGGTCAAGTTGTAACTCGAGAAGCATTGCTAGAGAGAGTATGGGGATATGAATATTATGGTGATATAAGAACAGTTGATGTAACTGTAAGAAGAATTAGAGAAAGAATTGAAAAAGATACATCAAATCCACAAATTTTGATTACCAAAAGAGGGGTAGGGTATTATATTCCAAACAAATAAAAAGCAAGTTTTAACTTGCTTTTTATGCATTTATATACTATATTTTTTCAATGAATCAACAACAATTCCACAGATAACAAATTCAATAGCAAAAGAAAAGCTAGATTGCATTAAAGTTAAGCCTAAATGATATAGTATGTTAAATCCTAAAAATATGTATCCAAGTAATATACCAATTGAAGTTAAGCAAACAAGACCAGAAAATAATAAACCATATTTTATAATTTTAAAAGTGTCTTTGTCTAAATTTTTGAGTATAGAAAAAAATTTTTGCATAACATCACCTCTTATCAATATAATAACATTTTGATTGAACAAAATCAAAGGAAATATATGCCATAAAATTTGGCTGTTCTATTGTGTTTGAAAAAACAAAGTGATATAATATGAAAAGTTGAGGGGGAAAATAAAATTTCTGCTCAATTTTTTTTCAAAATCAGAAAAGAGGTAAAAAATGGCAAAATCAAAAACAATATTTGTGTGCAGCGAATGCGGAAATGAATCACCAAAGTGGCTAGGAAAATGCCCTGCATGTAATAGCTGGAACACATTTTATGAACAAAAAGTAGAAAAATATACAGATACAAATAAAATAGAAAAGAAAATAAATAATACACCAAAGCCTTTAAGTACATATGTAGGTCAAGAAGCTAATAGAACTTCAACAGGATATGCAGAATTAGATAGAGTTTTAGGTGGAGGATTGGTAAAAGGTTCTTTAATATTATTAGGAGGAGAGCCTGGAATTGGAAAATCCACATTAATATTACAATTATGTGAAAAAGTACAGGGAGAAGGAAAAGTCTTATATGTATCAGGAGAAGAGTCAGCAGAACAAATAAAATTAAGAGCAGACAGGTTAGATGTAAAAAATAATGACTTAATGTTTTTAGGAGAAACAGATATTGATGTAGTAAAAGAAGCAATATCAGAAATGCAACCAAAACTTGTTATAATAGATTCTATTCAAACTATGTATTCAGATGAAATTACTGCAGCTGCTGGAAGTGTAAGTCAAGTAAGAGAAATAACAGCACAGATAATGAGAGTATGCAAAGCACAACAAATAACAACGGTTATAATAGGACATGTAACCAAAGAAGGAAATATAGCTGGACCAAGAGTGCTAGAACATATGGTAGATACAGTTCTTTATCTTGAAGGTGAAAGATATAATACGTATAGAATTTTAAGAGCGGTAAAAAATAGATTTGGATCAACAAATGAAATTGGAATGTTCGAAATGAAACAAGAAGGAATGTGTGAAGTAACCAATCCATCAGATATTTTAATAACAGAGAGAGATGATAATCCATCAGGTTCTTGCATTGTTGCTAGTATAGAAGGAACAAGACCAATATTAGTCGAGATACAAGCGTTGACATCACAAACAGTATTTGGATTACCAAAAAGAACGGCAAATGGTTTTGATTATAATAGACTTGCAGTATTAATAGCAGTATTAAAAAAAAAGGCAGGATTATCATTAGGAAATCAAGATGTATATTTGAATATTGCAGGTGGAATGAAATTATCAGAACCGGCGGTAGATTTAGGAATTATAGCAACAGTAGCATCTGCATATAAAAATGTTCCAATTTCACAATCTACAGTAGTAATAGGAGAAGTAGGATTAACAGGAGAAGTTAGAAGAATTAATTTAATAGAAAAAAGATTGAAAGAAGCAGAAAAATTAGGGTTTAAAACGTGCATAATTCCAGAAAATAATAAAAAAGGCTTGAAAGATGACTATAAATTAGATATAATAGGAGTGAAAAATATTGGCGAAGCTTTAAGAAAGCTTGGCATTAAATAAGGCAGTTAAGGAGGAAAAGTTGGAATGAGTTCAATAAAGGAAGATCCAATAGCAGAAATCCTAAAGAAAATAGCTCCAGGGACGCCAATAAGAGAAGGCTTAGATAACATATTAAAAGCCAAAACTGGTGCACTATTATTAATAACAGATAAGCAAGATGTTATTAGTGAGATAGTAGATGGAGGATTTTTTATAAATGAAGATTACACTTCATCTAAACTATACGAACTAGCAAAAATGGATGGAGCAATAGTATTAAGTGGAGATATGAAAAGAATATTATTTGCAAATGCCCAATTAATTCCATCATATCAAATTCCAACAGTAGAAACAGGTACTAGACATAGAACTGCAGAAAGAACAGCAAAACAAACTGGAGAATTAGTCATTAGTATATCTCAAAGAAGAAACATAATTACAGTATTTAAAGAAAATTATAGATATATATTAGAAGATACGGATGCTGTTTTAAATAAAGCAAATCAAGCAATACAAACATTAGAAAAATATAGAAAAGTATATGATAGTAAATTAAGCATATTAAATGAATATGAATTTAATGATATAGTTACACTAGATAATGTACTAACTGTAATACAAAGGGCAGAAATGGTAATGAAAATCGTAGAAGAAATCAAAAAGAAAATCTATGAGTTGGGTGATGATGGAAGACTTGTAAGTATGCAGTTGGAAGAATTGATTGGAGGCTTAGAAAAAGAAGAACTACAATTAATTAAAGACTATCAGATAAAAGATGATCCTGCAGAAGAAATATTAGAAAGTTTATCAAAATTGGGACATGAGGATTTGATAAAAGAACAAGCTATTGCAAAGATATTAGGATATGAAACTTCAGAAAATTTCGAGGAGTTAGCGGTATATCCAAAAGGATATAGAATTTTGAATAAAGTTCCAAGAATGCCTAACAGTATAGTAGAGAATTTAGTTAAATCATTTAGATCATTTCAACATATATTAGTTGCTGATATAAGTGATTTAGATAAAGTAGATGGAATTGGAGAAGTAAGAGCGAAAACAATTAAGCAAACATTGAAAAAAATGCAAGAGCAATTTGCATTTGATAATATATTAATTTAGAAAGGTGAGAGAAAAAATGAAAAAAGCATCAAACATAATAACAATAATAGCATTATTATTAATTTTAGTATTAATAGGAGGAGTATCTTATGGATACTATAAAAAAGCGACAATGGAAGTGAAAAATCCAATTGTTACAATGGAAGTTCAAGATTTTGGAACAATTAAATTAGAATTATACCCAGAGATGGCACCACAAACAGTATCAAACTTTGTAGCACTTGCACAACATGGATTTTATGATGGATTAAAATTTCATAGAGTTGTAGATGGTTTTATGATTCAAGGAGGAGACTCTAATGGAGATGGAACAGGAGCACCAAAATTAAGTGATTTAGGAATAGATGTTAGTGAAGATAAAGATAGAAAATATTGTATAAAAGGAGAATTTTTATCAAATAAGTATACCAAAAATACTTTAAAACATAAAGAAGGCGTAATCTCAATGGCAAGAGCAGATTATACATCATATTCATCTTCATTAACAACAGAAAGTTATAATTCAGCAGGTTCACAATTCTTTATTATGACTGCAGACAATGAATCATTAGATGGTAATTATGCACCATTTGGAAAAGTAATAGAAGGAATGGATATAGTTCATAAAATAGAAAAAGTAGAAGTAAAAGAGACAGAAACAAGTAGTTCTAACAATTCTTCAAGCGAAGCAAAGACAGAAGAAAAAGAAAAAAGTACACCAGTAAATGATGTTATAATATCAAAAGTTACAGTTGAAACATATGGAGTTGATTATGGAAAACCAGATACATTAGAAACTTGGGATTACTATGATTGGGTATACAAAACATATGGAGTAAATTTAAAACAACATCAAAACTAAAAAAATTCCCTACGATGTAGGGAAATTTTTTTATAGAGAATTTGTATTATTATTTTCAGTATTTGGTGTAGTATTATCTTCATCAAGTGATATATTTTCATTTTGAATTGTATTAATTGAATTTTCTAATTTTGTTAATCTATCTTCTGTAGCCTTATTTCTAAGATGTAAAACATAAACTAAACAAACTAAACTTATAATACTAATAACACAAAGAGTATAAAAGAAACCTAATAATGTTATTTTATTAGTTCTTTTAACTTCTTTATTATTGTTTGGTTCTTCCATCTTTACACCTCCTCCTTTGTATGTAGTAATAATATCATAATAGACAAAATATGACAATAGAAAAAAGAAAAAATCGCTAATTTATTTAGCGATTTTTATTATGCCATAGCAGCATTTAATTTTTTAGATAGACTAGATTTTTTTCTAGCAGCTGTGTTTTTTACGATAACACCTTTTGTGCAAGCTTGATCTATTTTTTTTGTAGCTTCAGAAAATAAAGTTTTTGCTTCTTCTAAATTACCAGCAGCAATAGCTTCTTCGAATTTTTTTACAGCTGATTTATATCCAGTTTTTATCATATTATTTGTTAATGTTTTCTTTTCAATAATTTTAACTCTCTTTTTTGCTGATTTAATATTTGGCATGTGAATGCACCTCCTCTTAGTAAATAATAAACTATAACGCATATTATTATAACATATAAAGTTTGGTTTGGCAATAGTAAAAAAGATTTTTGTTGAAAAATTTCCTAAAATATATTATACTGTAACTAAATTATAATGAAAGGACAGACAAAGTTGGAAGAAATTGAAGGAGTATTATCTGAAATCATATATCAGAATGAAGTAAATGGCTATACAGTAGGAGTTATAGAAACAGAAGATGAACAAATAACAGTAGTAGGATATTTACCATTTATAAAAAAAGGAGATACACTAAAAATAACAGGAAAGTTTGTTGAACATAAAGATTATGGAGAACAATTTAAAATAGAAACATTTGAAAAATTAATGCCTCAAACATTATCTGCACTTGAAAAATATTTAGCAAATGGAAATATTAAAGGAATTGGACCAGCAACAGCAACTAAGATAATAGAAAAATTTGGTGAAGAAACAATACATGTACTAAAATTTGAACCAGAAAAGCTTGCACAAATAAAAGGAATAAGTAAAGATAAAGCTGTAGAAATATCTGAAAGCTTTGTTGAAAACTGGGAAGTTTGGCAGATAGTAGGATTTCTTGAAAGATTTGGAATAGGGGCAGAGAATGCCAAAAAAGTTTATGATATGTTAGGTGCAAATGCGATTGCTGAAATAGAAGCAGATCCATATATTTTAATAGATATATCAAGAGGAGTAGATTTTAAACAGATAGACCAAATGGCAATAAAACTTGGAATAGAAAGAGAAAATCAAAAAAGAGTAAAAAGTGGTATAAAATATGCTCTTATAAAAATAACTTATAATGGTCATTGTTGTACACTAGAATCTAATTTAATTGAATATGTAAAAACACTTTTAAATGTTAATGAAGCAGTTATACAAGATGGAATTGTTAACTTAAAAGTAAATAATGAAATTGTAGTAGAAAATAGAAATGATGAAAAATGGGTATATCTATATAGTTTTTATAAAGCAGAAAATCAGATTGCAGAGAGAATATTAAAATTAGATAAAGCCAAAAACATGAAAAAAGTATCAAATATAGAAAAAGAATTAAAGCTAGTTGAAGAAAAAACAGATATAATGTTATCAGAAAAACAAAAAGAGGCTATTAGAGCAATAAATGATAACAATGTCACAATTATAACAGGTGGACCTGGAACAGGAAAAACAACAATTATAAAAAGTATAATTGAAATATATAAACAAAAAAAATACAAAATAGTTTTGTGCGCTCCAACGGGCCGTGCTGCTAAAAGGATGACAGAAACTACAGGAGAAGAAGCAAGTACATTGCATAGATTATTAGAGATTGGAAAAGTAGATGAAGAATCTTTATTTAAAAAAGACAGTGAATATCAAGGAGCACCAATAGATGGAGATATTATAATAGTTGATGAAGTTTCAATGGTAGATATGTTTATAATGAGTTATTTGTTGGATTGCATATATTTAGGAACAAAACTAATATTAGTAGGAGATAGTGACCAGTTACCATCAGTAGGACCAGGAAGTGTACTTCAAGATTTAATAGCATCAGAAAAAATAGTAACAGTACATTTAGACAAAATTTTTAGACAAGCTGCTAAAAGTAAAATAATTGTAAATGCACATAGGGTAAATAACGGAAAAGGTTTTATATCTAAAGAAGACCCAGAATTAGAAAAAGATTCAAAACAAGATTTTTATTTTATAAAAGAAAATAGTCAAGAAAAAATATTAGAAGAAGTATTATCATTATGTAATGGAAGATTAAAAAAATTTGGAGACTATGATTTCTTTGAAAATATTCAAGTTTTAAGCCCAACTAAAAAAGGATTGTTAGGAACTAAAGAGATGAATAAAGCATTACAGAATGAATTAAATCCACACAGAGAAGGCGAAAATGAAAAAGCTAGTATGGGAGCTATATTTAGAATTGGAGACAGAGTAATGCAGATAAAAAACAATTATGATATTAGTTGGGAAAGAAGAAGTGATGGAAGCGTAGAAATTGGAAATGGTGTATTTAATGGAGAAATGGGGACAATAACAAATATTGATGAAAAACAAAAAAATGTTAGAGTAAAATTTGATGATGAAAAAGTTTGTTGGTATGAATTTAATGAACTAGAACAATTAGAACATAGTTATTGTATTACAATACATAAAGCACAGGGAAGTGAGTTTGATGTAGTAATTATGATAATACCACAAGCAGCACCAATGCTACTTACAAGGAATCTTCTTTATACAGGTTTAACTCGTGCCAAAAAGCTTCTAATTGTAATAGGAAATGACAGAATTATTGATTTTATGATAAGAAATGTAGATAGTAAAAAGCGCAATACTGGATTGGAATATAAATTAAAAAATAAATAAAATTTTCTTGACAATTTATTTTAAATAGTATAACATATTATGGAAATAATATTTGAATACGATAGGAGGAAAAAATGGGCGAAGAATACAAAGAAGATAAAAAAATGAAAAAACAGAACAAAAAACAAGCAAAGAGAAATGTTATGTTTAGAAAATTAAGAAAATATGTTAAAGAAAAATATGATAAAGAAATAGCAAAAAAAGAAAAGAAATTAGGTAGAACATTAGAAAAAAAAGAAAAAATAAAAATAGTAGATGGAATAGTAAATAGTATGGGAATCCAAGCAATGGCAAGCAGAGCTGCTGTTGCATCAGTATTTAAAGGACCTAAATATGATACTATTTTAACATTACCAGAAGCTAAAAAAGTAGAAGTACCTCAAGTTGAAAATTCTAAAAAAGAAATTGAAGAAAAAGAAGAAATAAAAGAAAATATAACAGAAGAAAATGCACCAGAAATTATAGAAGAGAGCAAAGAAGAGATTAAAGAAGAAGTAAAAGAAGAAAATAAAAACGGAAATTTAGAAAAAGAAATTGACAATATAGGCAGTATAAAAGACACACAAGAATGGTTAAAAGAAGTGTATGTAAAAAAACATGAAGAAATTTCAGAAAAACCTAATAATGATTTAATGCCAGATGCTATTAATATTGTAAACACAAGAGTTGCTGGTATGTATAAAACATTTGACGGAGAATATGTAACAACAGTTAATAAAAAAGAAGCAGCAGAGAACATACTAGATGAAAAAGGAATTTCTTATGAATCAGTATTTTCAAGTAAAGTATATATGGCAATAAATGAAGATGATGGAACAATTATAGACTGTGCAAATAAAATTAATGACGAATACCACAAAGTTCTTGTAGCAGAAAATTACGAAAAAATGAGCAGTGATGAAAAATCAGTTCTAGTAGGAATGGGTGGAATTACACCTGCAGCATTTTATTTAATGAATTTATATAATCAACAAGAAGAATATCAAGAAGAAAATAATAAATCAAGTGAATTCTTAGAATTAAAGATAGAAGATGCTAAGAAAATATTAAAAAGCAAATATAGCAATGCATTTTAAAAATGTATAAATAACCACTTTTTGCAAACAATATGTATAAAACATATTTTGCAAGGAGTGGATTTTTTTGAAAAATTTTCAAAAATTAGATATAGAGGGAGCAATATTAGATGAAGAACAACTAAAAAAACATTTAGAAAAAATGGCAATGCAACATACTTTAAAATCAAAAGCAAACAAGAATACTTATCCAGTGCCACAATTAGTTGAAAATTATATAAAAATAAAAAATGTATATAAATTATTAAATGAACATATAAAATTAGGAATTAACATACATCCTGCAGGAGAATGGATATTAGATAATTTTTATATTATAGAAGAAGCTGTAAGACAAATAGAAAAAGAAATGACATTAAAAAAATATGCTAATTTTGTAGGAATTCAAAATGGAAAATATGCTGGTTTTGCAAGAATTTATGTATTAGCAACAGAAATTGTAGCATATACAGATAATAAAATAAATGGAGAAAATTTGAAAAAATATTTGCAAGCATATCAGACTAAAAAAACATTAAATATGGAAGAAATCTGGAATATAGGGATTTTTCTTCAAATTGCTATTATTAATAATATTGCAGAAATAAGCGAAAAAATTTATAGTAGTCAAATACAAAAATATAAGGTAAAGAGTATAATTGAAAGATTGGTAGAAAACAAAGAAAAAAATGAATTAAAATACAATCAGATAACTGCAACAAAATTAAAAAATAATGAATTTAGAAGTATGAGATATCCATTTATAGAATATATGTCATATTCACTAAAAAAATATGGAAAGAGAGCATATGGTTATTTAAATATATTAGAAGAAGAGGTTGAAAAGGTCGGAACCACGGTATCAGAAGCAATACAGAAAGAACATTTTGATATAGCAATAAGAAAAATTTCCATGTCAAATTGCATAACAAGTATAAAAATGATTCAGAGAATTAATTTTTTAGATATTTTTGAGAAAATAAATGGAGTAGAAGAAATTTTAAGTAGAGAGCCTGCTGGCATATATGAAAATATGGAATATAAAACAAAGGAATATTATAGAAATACGATAAAAGAAATAGCTAAAAAGACAAATATGTCAGAAATATATGTTGCAAAAAAAGTAGTTGAATTATGTGAAAAAGAAGAAATTGGAAGTAAAAAAAGCCATATAGGATATTACTTAATAGATGAGGGAAAAGAAAAATTATATAATAAGTTAGAATACAAGGAACGTATAATTAAAAATAATACAAAAGTTAAAATGCATATATTTTTAATTATTTTGTTAACAATCATATTTTCAGTTGCGATATCAAAGTCAATACTAGCATTGTTATTAATTATACCAATGTCTGAAATTGTAATTCAAACAATTCAATATATATTAGGAAAAACGGTAAAACCTAAATTAATACCTAAAATGGATTTAAAAGATGGAATTAACAAAGAAAATGCAACATTTGTAGTAATACCAACAATAATAAAATCAAAAGAAAAAGTAAAAGAACTATTTCAAAAAATGGAAGTTTATTATTTAGCTAATAAAACTAAAAATTTATATTTTGCTGTTTTAGGAGACTGCTCAGAAAGTGATGTAAAAGACGAGAAATTCGATAAAGAAGTAGAGGAAGAAGGATTAAAAGAAGTAAAAAGATTAAATGCAAAATATTCTACTGAAGAAGAATTTCCAATATTTCATTTTATATATAGAGAAAGAAAATATAATGAAAGTGAAGGAAAATACCTTGGTTGGGAAAGAAAAAGAGGATTATTGACTCAATTTAATGAGTTTATTTTAAAACACGAAAAAAACAAATTTAAGGTAAATACTATAGAGCAAAATGAAATTCCAACAATAAAATATGTAATCACATTAGATTCTGATACAGAATTAATATTAAATTCTGCATTTGAATTAATAGGAGCAATGTCACATATTTTGAATAGACCAGAAATAGAAAAAGGAATAGTTGTAAAAGGGCATGCATTAATGCAACCAAGAGTGGGAATAAATTTGGATGCAAGTCATACAAACTTATTTACCAAAATATTTGCAGGAGCAGGAGGAATAGATAATTATACAAATGCAATATCTGATGTGTATCAAGATAATTTTGGAGAAGGAATATTTACTGGAAAAGGAATATATGATGTAGAAGTATTTTCTAAAGTTTTAAAAGAAGAAATACCTGAAAATAAAGTGTTGAGCCATGATTTACTAGAAGGAAGCTATTTAAGATGTGGACTTGTAACAGATATTATGATAATGGATGGATATCCTACGAAATATGCAAGTTTTATGAATAGGCTTGCACGATGGACTAGAGGAGATTGGCAAATTATAGGATGGCTTAATAATAAAAAATTAAATAAATTATCAAAGTTTAAAATATTTGATAATTTAAGAAGATCAATTTTTGATATATCTGTTTTAATATTAGGATTATTCAGGCGGATTTCCAATTTGGTTCTTTTTGCTAGCTATTTTTTATCCTTTTCTACTTGAATTATTAGACCTTGCTTTTTCAAGAAAGGAAGGCGAAAAAAGGCAAAAAACATTTACACCAAATATAATAGGAGTAAAGGGAATATTTTATAGAGCAATTTTAACTCTAGGATGTTTACCATATAAGGCATATATTGAAATTATTTCTATATTAAAAACACTATATAGATTAATATTTTCACACAAACATTTTCTTGAATGGATGACTTCAGAAGAGGCTGAAAAGCAATCAAAAACCACATTATTAAATTATTACAAAATGATGTTTTTTAATGTCATTATTGGAATTATTTTTATAGGATATACATTTATTACTAAAAGTATTGTAGAACAATGGATATATGTTATTATTGGGGCACTATGGATTATCATCCCAGGAATCATGTGTGAAATAAGTATGATACCACAAAGGAAATCAAAGAATATATCAGAAAATGAGAAAGAGTATTTAAGAGATATAGCACGAAAAACATGGCAATATTTTAATGATTATTTAAATGAGGAAAATAATTATTTAATACCAGATAATTATCAAGAAGATAGAAAAAATATTATAGTTGACCGTACTTCATCAACTAATATAGGGCTAGAAATGATGGCTGTTATAGCAAGTTATGATATGGGATTCGAAGAGTTATCTAACTCGATAGAATTACTAGAAAACATCATAAATGTAGTATATGAACTTCCAAAATGGAATGGGCATTTATTTAATTGGTATAACATAAAAACAAAAGAGCCATTAGTACCAAGATATGTTTCTACAGTGGATAGTGGAAACTTAATAGGATATATGTATACAACAAGAGTGTTTTTGGAAGAAATTCAGGAACAAGAAAAAATAAGCTATGATAGAATAGAGAATTTGAAAAATAAGTTAACTCAAATGATAGAAGAGACAAATTTTAAAGTATTATATAGTGAAGAACAAAGATTATTTTCAATAGGATTTAATATAGAAGAAAATAAATTAACAGATTCTTATTATGATTTATTAGCTTCTGAAGCAAGACAAGCTAGTTTGGTTGCGATTGCCAAAAAAGATGTGCCACCAAAGCACTGGAATAATTTAAGTAGAACATTAACTGTTTTAAAACAATATAAAGGACTAATATCATGGTCAGGCACTGCTTTTGAATATTTAATGCCAAATATAAATATTCCAAGATATGAGGGAAGTTTATTAGATGAATCTTGCAGATTTTTAATTATGAATCAAATAGAATATAGCCAAAAATTAGGAATTCCATGGGGAATATCTGAAGCCGCATTTAATTTAAAAGATTTACATTCAAATTATCAATATAAGGCATTTGGGATTCCATGGCTTGGGTTAAAAAGAGGGCTTGCAGATGAGATGGTATCTGCAACATATGGAAGTGTATTAGCTATTACAGATACTCCAACAGAAGTAATAGAAAATTTAAGAAAATTAGAGAAAGAAGGAATGTATAATAAATATGGATTTTATGAATCAATAGATTATACTCCAGAAAGAGTTTCGAAAGGCAAGAAATCTGAACCAGTAAAAACATATATGGCACATCATCAAGCTTTGATTTTATTATCACTTAATAATCTTTTTAATGATATGATATTTCAGAAAAGATTTATTAAAAATCCTGAAATTAGAGCAGTTAGTATTTTATTACAAGAAAGAATGCCTGAAACATTTATTATAACAAAAGAAAGCAAAGAAAAGCCAGAAAAAATCAAATATCAAGATTATGAAAATTATACAGTAAGAGAATATGACAAAATTGATGAAAGAATTATAAAAGGAAATGTTATAGGAAATGAAAAGTATGTTGTTGCAATAAATCAAAATGGTGAAGGAGTTAGCAAATTCGAAGATATTTATATCAATCGTTTCAAAAAGACAGATGATTATAAACAAGGAATGTTTTTCTATATTAAAGATATACAGACAAATGAAGTATGGGCTACAACAGGAGATGAGAATTGTGAAAAATGCATTAGTCAATTTATGCCAGATAAAGACCAATTTGAAAAACAAAGAAAAGAAATAGTAACCAAATTACAAATTACAGTTGATGCAAATGAACCAGTAGAAATAAGGAGATTGAACATTCAAAATAATTCTGATGAAGAAAAAACATTAGAGATAACATATTATTTTGAACCAGTACTATCGAGAAAAGAGCAGGATTATGCACATCAGGCATTTAATAATTTGTTTTTAATATATGATTATGATGAAAAAAATGGATATTTAACTATTAAAAGAAGAGCAAGAGAGTCAAATCAAAAAGAAGTATATTTAATTGCAAAACTTCAAACTAATTGTGAAAAAGTGGGAGATACAGAATTTGAAATAGATAAAACAAGGTTTGAGGGAAGAAATAATTTAAAAATTCCACAAGCAATTCAAGAATCTAAACCTCTATCTGGAAAAGTAGGACTTACTACAGAAGGAATAGTTGCATTAAAAAGCACAATTAAAATAAAGCCAAATGAAAAAGGAAAAATAGATTTAATGCTTTCAGTTGAATATGATAAAGAAGTAGCAGTAAAAAATATAGAAAAGTATAAAAGCATAGAAAATGTAACTAGAGAATTTGAAATAGTAAAGGCAAAAACAGAAGCGGAAATGAGATATTTAGAGATTAAAGGTAGAGACATGGATATTTATCAAACAATTTTAGGATATATATTGTTTGATAATCCATTAAAAAACAATTCACAATTTGCATATAAAGTTTACGAACAAAAAGATTTATGGAAATATGGTATTTCTGGTGACTTACCAATTATTACAGTAACCATAAAATTTATTAACGATATATATGTTGTAAAACAGATTTTGAAGGCATATGAGTATTTTAAAACCAAAAATATTAAAATAGAATTAGTAATTATTGATGAAGAAAATTATAGCTATGAAAATTATATTAGAGATGAAATAGAAGGAGCAATACTGAATAGCCATTTAGCATATATGAAAAACATTAATGGAGGAATATTTGTACTTTCTAAAAGTGAAATAGATGTTCAAGATATTAATCTTATAAAATTTATATCAATATTAGTAATAGACAGCCATTTAGGAAATCTTGAAAATATTATTAATGATATGGAAGAAGAAATAATAGATAATTATAGAACAATTGAAAAGTCAAAATGTATAAGTAATTATGAAGATGAAACAAATGATATAGATATAATCGATAAATTACAAAATTCTAAATATTATAATGAATATGGTGCTTTTTCAGAAGATGGAAAAGAATATATTATGAAGATAAAGAAGGAAAAAAATCTTCCTGCAACATGGAGTAATGTTATTGCAAACAAGAAATTTGGAACAGTGATAACAGAAAGTGGAGGAGGATATACATGGTATAAAAATTGTAGATTAAATAGAATTACAAGTTGGCATAATAGTGGAAGTACAAGCATTCCATCTGAAATAATTTATTTAAAAGATATAGAAAATGGAAAGAGTTGGACGATGACAGCCATGCCTATGCCAGATAATAAAAATTATAATATAATTTATGGATTTGGATATGTAAAATTTTTGCATGAAAGTGATGAAATAACTCAAGAACTTGAAGTATTTGTTGCAAAAGATGATAGTGTTAAAATAAATATTTTGACATTAAAGAATAATGCTCCTAAAAAGAAAAAAATAAAGTTGATATATTATATAAAACCAGTGTTAGGAGAAGATGAAATTAAATCAGATGGATATATAAAAGTACAATATGAAGAAAATTCTAATTTATTAATTGCAGAAAATTTATACAATGTGGATCAATTTAAAGATATAATTTATGTATCAAGTAGTGAAAAAATAAAATCATATACAGGAAATAAATCAATGTTTTTAGGAAAAGGTGGAGTCACAAATCCAGATGGATTGCATCGAGTAAGGCTAGATGACAGTACGGGAATAGGAAAAAAATCTTGTATTGCGATAGAAATTGAAGTTGAGATTGAAAGCTTTTCAAATAAAAAGATTTCATTAATTTTAGGGGCTGAAGAAGGATTAATGGAAGCAAAAGATGTAGCCTATAAATATTCAAAAATTCAAAATTGTAAGGATGAACTAAGTAGAGTAAAATCATATTGGAACGAATTACTTGGAAGGGTACAAGTAAAAACACCATATGAATCTATCAATATAATGTTAAATGGATGGATAATGTATCAAACAATTAGTTGTAGATTACTTGCTAAAAGTGGCTTTTATCAATCTGGAGGTGCATATGGATTTAGAGATCAGTTACAAGATACATTTGGAACCAAATTTTTAGATAGCAAATTATTATATAATCAAATTCTAAAACACAGTAAACATCAATTTATAGAAGGAGATGTTGAGCATTGGTGGCATGATGAAAATGACAGAGGTATTAGAACCAGGTTTTCAGATGACTTATTATGGTTGCCATATATGGTAATTCAATATATCAATCATACAGGGGATTACAGTATTTTAGAAGAACAAACATCATATTTAAATGGGGCAGTTTTAAATGAAAACGAAAATGAAAAATATGACAGATATCTATCTAGCAAAGAGACTGGGAATATTTATGAACATTGCAAAAAAGCAATAGATAGATGTCAGTTTGGAGAAAATGGTTTGCCTAAAATAGGAATAGGAGATTGGAATGATGGATTTAGCAATATAGGGCCAAAAGGAAAAGGAGAAAGTGTCTGGTTAGGATTTTTCTTATATAGAATTTTGATAGGATTTTCAGAGATTTCAGAATATATGAAAGAAAATGATTTGGCAGAAAGATATAGAACTAAGGCAAAAGAATTAAAAGTAGCTTTAAATCAAAATGCATGGGATGGACGTTGGTTTAAAAGAGCATTTGCAGACAATGGAGATGTTTATGGAAGTATAGAAAACGAAGAATGTAAAATAGATAGTATTGCACAAAGTTGGTCGATTATATCAGAAGCAGGAGAAGAGTCAAAACAAAAACAAGCGATAGAAAGTTTAGAAAGTCATTTAATAGATAAAGAAAGTGGAATAATAAAATTACTTGATCCGCCATTCGAAAAAAGTAAATTAGAACCAGGATATATAAAATCCTATTTGCCAGGTGTTAGAGAAAATGGTGGACAGTACACACATGCTGCTGTTTGGGCAATAATTGCTGAAACATTTTTAGGAAGAGGGGACACAGCTGTTGAATTATACAGAATGATAACACCGATAGAACATGCACGAACAAAAGAAAGTTGTAAAAAATATAAAGTAGAACCATATGTAATACCAGCAGATATTTATGGAGCAGGTAACTTAGCAGGTAGAGGTGGATGGACTTGGTATACAGGTTCTGCAAGTTGGTATTACAAAACAGGAATTGAAAATATTTTGGGGTTAACAATATATCATAATGCAATGAGCTTTAAACCATGTATTTCAAAAGATTGGAAAGAGTTTGAGATAAGATATAAATATAAAGAGAGTATTTATAATATAAAAGTTACAAATCCTAATAGAAAAAATACAGGAGTTAGTAGTGTGATTGTAAATGGGGTAGAGTCTGAAAATAGAATTCCATTGGATGGAAGTAATAAAATTTTTAATATAGAAGTTGTAATGTAAAAAATGCGAAAATGGGGTCGGTCCTTTTTTTCACAATGTGAAAATGGGGTCGGTCCTTTTTTGGCATTTAAATTTTTATAGTAAAAGTATTGAAAAAGTAAACAAAATATGTTAATATATTTTGAAAATAAAATAAGGGTGGGTTTTATTTTTTATAGATTATATATTAGAAAGGAGGAACAATGTGTCGAGACCACTTAGAGTTTTTAGTCATTCAAAAATTTATCATATTATTTTAAAAGGATTAGATAGCCAAACAATTTTTTTTGATGATCAAGATAGAAAGTTTTTTTTAAATCAAGTTTTTATTACCAAAAAAGAATTCAATTATGAAATATTTGCATATTGTTTAATGTCAAATCATGTACACATGGTTATAAAGTGTGAAGATGAATTTTTATCTAAAAGTATTCAAAGTTTACTGGTTAGATATGTTAGTTACTTTAATAAAAAGTATAATAGAACAGGTAGTTTAGTTCAAAATAGATTTAATAGTAGAAATGTAGAAACAGAAAAATACTTTATTGAAGTTTGTAAGTATGTTCATAGAAATCCAGAAAAAACAGGTATTGCCTTAACTCAAAATTATAAATGGAGTAGTTATCAAGAATATATAAGAAAGAAAAAGATAATTTCTTCAAGTTTATTAATGCATTATTTTGATAATGATATATCTAAGTTTGCAGATTATACATTAAAAACATTAGAAAAAATAGGGATAGAAGATTATATTGAATATGAAATGATTCCTAAAATTTCAGATGAAGAATTAGCAGAAGAATTAATAAAAAGATTCAATGTTAATAATATGGTAGGATTGTTAAATTTTTTCAAAAATAAAGATAAAAAGGAGTTAGTAGAATGTTTAAAAGAAATACATAAAATAAAAGTTGTTAATATTTCACAAGTTGCAAGAGTAACAAAAATCACTAAGAGAATTGTGGAAAGTGTGTGGAAAATGAAATAAAATAATGATGCGAAAAAAAGGACCGACCCCAATTTCGCATTGCGAAAAAAAGGACCAACCCCATTTTAACACATTCTAATATTAGAAATCACAATTATTTGGTGTTCTAGGATAAGGAATAACATCTCTGATATTTTCTACTCCAGTAATATACATTAACAATCTTTCGAAACCAAGACCAAATCCTGAATGGATATCAGTACCAAATCTACGTAAATCAAGATACCAATATAGTGGATCTGTTGCAATTCCCATTTCTTTCATACGAGCACTTAATTTTTCGTAATCTTCTTCCCTTTGAGAACCACCCATAATTTCTCCAGCACCAGGTACTTCTAGGTCAACAGCAGCAACTGTTTTCCCATCTGGGTTAACTTTCATGTAATATGATTTTATATCTTTTGGCCAGTTTTTAACGAAAACAGGGCCATTGAAATATTCTGTAATATATTTTTCATGTTCTTTTGCTAAATCTTCACCATATTCTGGTTGGAATTCCCATTCTTTATCAGCTTTTTTCAAAATATCTATAACATCTTTGTGATCTATTCTTACGAACTCAGAAGAGATTAAATTTGTTAATTTTTCTTTTAATCCATTTTGAATGAATTTGTCACAGAAATCAATTTCTTCTGGACATTTTTCTAGAACAGTTTTAACAATATATTTTAAACAATCTTCTTCAATATCCATTAAACCATTTAAATCACAGAATGAGATTTCTGGTTCTATCATCCAGAATTCGTTAGCATGTGTTTTTGTATTTGAATTTTCACTTCTTAATGTTGGACCAAAGGTGTATATTTTTCCAAATGCAGCAGCAAATGTTTCTCCATGTAATTGGCCAGAACCTGTAATATAAGCTTTCTTACCAAATAAGTCCTCTGAAAAATCGGTTTTTCCATCTTTTTTTGGTAAATCTTTATCAAGGTTTAATGTTGTTAATTTGAACATTTCAGCAGAACCTTCGCAATCTGCACATGTAATAATTGGTGTGTGAACATAAACATATCCATTATCTTGGAAATATTGATGGATAGCGAATGCGGCAACACTTCTTATTCTAAAAACAGCATTAAATGTGTTTGTTCTTGGACGAAGATATGCAATGCTACGTAAATATTCAAATGAATGTCTCTTTTTTTGAAGAGGGTAATCTGAAGCACAAAGGCCTTCAACTTCAATATTTGTTGCTTGAATTTCAAATGGTTGCTTTGCATTTTCTGTAATTACAACAGTTCCTGTAACTTTTATAGATGAACTAATTGTAAGTTTTGCAATTTCATTGAAATTTGATAATTTATCATTAAAAACAATTTGAACATTTTTAAAAAAAGAACCATCATTTAGTTCAATAAATCCAAATGTTTTAGAATCCCTAACTGTTTTTACCCATCCTTCTAAAGTAACTTTTTTTTCTGCATAATCTGATGTTTTTTTAAATAAATCTTTTACTGTTAAATCTGTCATAAAAATCATCCTTCCTATTGTGATTTGAGTAGTATATAAAGCTCACAAATCTTACTTTGTTTTATTATGTAAAGATTATACAATATCATACTAAAAAAAACAAGGAAAATGCGAAAAAATCTTGAAAAAATGCAATGATAATAGTAAAATAAAAATATCAAAATGCGAAAGAGGTAGAAATATGTCAAAAAAAATAAGTGTAATTTTAATTGGAATAATAATTATTATTAGTTTAGCACTTTCAATATATATACCAAATAAAGATAAAATTAAAGATGAAAAAGAAGATACATCTATTAATTATTCGGTTATAGAGAAAGATGGCAAAAAAGGTGTAGCACAAAATGACAAGGCTATAATTGAACCACAATATGATGAGGTAGTAATTCCAAATCAACATAGAGAAGTATTTTATTGTAAGAATGAAGAAGAGTCTAAATTTGTAAACTCGAAAAATAAAGAGATTTTTACGGAATATGATGATGTTGAATTAATAAGTTATGATGAAAGTAAATATGAAAAAAATATTTTGAAATATGAGAAAAATGGTAAAGTTGGGCTATTAGGAATTACAGGAAAGCATATTACAGAAACTAAATATGAAGAACTTAGCAGTATTGGAAAAAAAGAAGGAGAAATACTTGTTAAAGAAAATGGTGAATATGGAATTATTGATGAAAAAGGAAATGTAAAAATAAAAAATAAATATGATGCAATAGAATCAGATGGATTTTACACAGATGAAAATGGTTATAAAAAAGCTGGATATATTGTTAGAATAGTTACAACTGATGGCTATAGATATGGATACTATGATTGTGATGGAACTCAAGTTTTGAAAGAAGAATATAATCAAATAGAAAGATTAATAGAAATTAAAAATGATGTATATTTGATAGTAGCCAAAAATGGGCAATATGGGGTATATATAAATAATAGTAAAATTATAAATACACAATACCAATCAATAGATTATAATTCTGATTTGCAAATATTTATTGTTGAAAAAACAAAATTATATGGAGCATTTAATTTAAAAGGAATAGAAATATTGCCAATAGAATTTTCACAATTATCAGTAAACGGAATATATTTATATGGAACTAAAAACACAGAGGAGACTCAAGAAAATAAAGTGTATGATGTAAATGGAAAAAGTGTTAATATACCATTTGACACCGTTATAAATAAAACATCAAATTCAAAATATTTTATAGAAAATGAAAAAGGAAAATATTATGTAGTTGATGCAGAGTTTAAAAAACTAACACAACAGAAATATAATTTCTTAGAATATGCATATGATAAATATTTTATAGCAACAAATGAGCAAAATAAAATGGGAGTAATAAATTTAGAGGAAAAAGTAATTGTAGAATTTGAATATGATGTTATACAGTTAATAAAAGGAAAATCAATTTTCCAAGCACTAGATTTTGCAGATAATAAAACAGATATATATGATAGCAAATTTGATTTAGCTTTGGAAATGAGCAATGCTAATATAGATATTTTAAGTAATGGAATTAGAGTTTATAATAATGAAAGAGAAAATTATTTAGATAACAATGGAAAAATTACCACTAAAGATGGTTTAAATATTGAAAAATAGTAAATAATAAACCAGAATAGGAGGATTTGCTATGGGAATTGGAATTGCATTCGCAGGTGGCGGAATTAGAGGAATTGCACATGTTGGTGTTCTAAAAGCATTAGAAGAAAATAATATAAAAATCGAAGCTGTAGGAGGAACAAGTGCTGGAAGCATTGTAGCTGCACTATATGCAATGGGATACAAGCCATATTATATTTATGTACTTTTCAAGAAATATGCACAAGATATAATAAACATAGGAAATTCATCAATTGTTAATGGAATAGGAAATTTTGTAAAAACTAAAAAAATTGGAATTGCAGGATTAAATGATGGTACTTTATTGGAAAAAATGTTTAATGAATTAGCAACAAGAAAGAAAATGAAAGCGGTTGCAGATATAAAAATGCCATTAGTAATTCCAGCTGTTGACATAGCAGAGGCAAAAGAATATATATTTACTAATTGTGCTCCAAGAAATAATGTAAATGATGAATATATAACAGAAATAAGTATAGGAAAGGCAATTAGAGCAAGTAGTAGTTTTCCAGCATATTTTTGCCCATGTGAATACAAAAAACACATCTTTATGGATGGTGGAGTTTTAGATAATACTCCAATTCTCCCATTAAAGAGAATCTGCAAGCATAAGGTAATGGCTGTAAATTTTGAAGCAGATCCAGTAGAAGAAAATTGTGATGTTATGGATATTATAATGAAAACTCTTGATATTATGGGAAACAAGATTGCAGAAGAGAGTTTTAAACAAAGCGACTTAGTTCTTACTGTTCCAACAGATAGAGCAGGATTGTTTGATATTGAGAAAATGGATAAATGTTATAAATTTGGATATGATACTACAATGAAAAATATAGATAAAATAAAAAAGTTAATATATTAAAAGCTTAAAAGATGGTTAGAGCCATCTTTTTTTGTGTTTTATTTTAGAAATGATTCATATAATATAAAAAGGATAAAGGTGATTATATGAATATTATATATTTAGATAATAGTGCAACAACACCAATAAAATCAGAAGTTTTACAAGAAATGATGCCATATTTAACAACAGAATATGGAAATGCCTCATCATTATATTCAGTAGGAAGGAGCGCCAAAAGAGCGATAGAAAAAGCAAGAAATAGAGTAGCGGAATTATTGAATTGCAATCATAATGAAATATATTTTACAGGAGGAGGCTCAGAAAGTGACAATATAGCATTAAAAGGATTTGCATATGCCAATAAAGAAAAAGGAAATCATATAATAACTTCAAAAATAGAACATCCGGCTATATTAGAAACATGTAAGACATTAGAAAGACAAGGATTTGAAGTATCATATATCAATGTAAATGAAGACGGAATAATAGATGTAGAAGAATTAAGAAAAAGTATAAAAACAAATACAATATTAATTAGTGTAATGACTGCAAACAATGAGGTTGGAACAGTTCAACCAATAGAAGAAATAGCTAAAATTGCACATGATAATAATATTGTATTTCATACAGATGCAGTTCAGGCAATAGGAAATGTGCAATTAGATGTAGAAAAAATGAAGATAGATATGTTATCACTATCTTCTCACAAGATTAATGGACCTAAAGGTGTTGGAGCGTTATATATAAAAAACGGAATTGAAGTAGAAAAGTTTATAAATGGTGGACATCAAGAAAAAGATAGAAGAGCAGGAACTGAAAATGTTGCTGGAATTGTGGGAATTGGTAAAGCTGCAGAAATAGCTAGAAAAAATATGGAAACACATATTAGAAATTTAAGTAAAATTAGAGATTATTATATAAAAAAAGTTCAAAAAGAAATTCCTAATATACGAATAAATGGTAGTATGGAAAATAGGCTTCCTGGAAATGCTAATATTTCTTTTAAAGGAATTAATGCCTCTGAATTAATCTTTAAATTAGATGAAAGAGGAATATGTGTATCAAGCGGTTCAGCATGTTCATCAGGAAATACAAATCCATCACATGTTTTGACAGCTATGAATGTTCCAGAAGTATATTTAAATTCAGCAATAAGAACAACATTTGGAGATAATAATACATTTGAACAAGTAGATTATGTTGTAAAAATTTTAAAACAAATCATAAATTAAACCAAAACACAAGTTCGAAAGATGTTGAAATGACTGACGAACTTGTGTTTGAAAATGTAAAATTTTTCAAGAAATTTTATAAAAAGTATTGCAAAAAAAAAGGAAATGTATTATTATGGATTCGAAGTGGAACAAAGTGGTATAAAGTGGTAGAAAAAAGAAATGAGGTGGAGTTCGATTGCTAATTGGTGAATATGAGCATTCTCTAGACACTAAAGGCAGATTAATAATGCCGGCAAAATTAAGACAAGACATAGGAGAAAAATTCATTATAACCAAAGGGTTAGATGGATGCTTATTTGTATTTTCACAAAATGAATGGTTGAACTTTGAAACAAAATTAAAATCACTCCCACTATCAGATAAAAATGCGAGAAACTTTGTCAGATTTTTCTTATCTGGAGCAACAGAATGTGAAATAGACAAACAAGGTAGATTTTTAATACCATCAAATTTAAGACAAGCTGCAAAATTAGAAAAAGATACAGTTATTGTTGGAGTAGGTACAAGACTAGAAATTTGGGATAAAGAGATTTGGCAAAAATGTGACGAAAATATTTCTGCTGATGAAATTGCAGAAAATATGACGATGTTAGGTATATAACTTGCAAAAGTTTATATAAAGATACTAAAGACAAAAGTACAAAAGAAATCATACGAAAGAAAAATAAAAAATACAAAAGACAAAAATGCTAAAGATAAATTCCAAAAAAAAACAAAAGAAATAATTTATGGCTGGAGTAAAAAATAAAACTCCAGCCCAAAAATAAAATGAGGTGGAAAATTGGAATTTAAGCACGAACCAGTATTGTTAGAAGAAACAATCAATGGATTAAATATAAAACCAAATGGAATATATGTAGACGGAACTTTAGGTGGAGCTGGACATAGCAAGGAAATTTTAAAACAGCTATCATCTAAAGGTTTACTTGTTGGTATAGATAGAGATGAAGAGGCTTTAAAAGCAGCCAAAGAAAATTTAAAAGAATTTGAAAATGTAAAATATATTCATGGAAATCATGATGAAATAACAGAAATTCTTGAAAGTTTAGATATTAAAGAAGTTGATGGCATATTATTAGATTTAGGAGTTTCATCATATCAATTAGACGAAAGAAATAGAGGATTTAGTTACTTAGGCAATAATGAGCTAGACATGAGAATGGACAAGACTCAACCTCTAACGGCGAAAAAAGTCGTAAACACGTATTCTGAGGAAGAATTAGCAAATATTATATACGAATATGGCGAAGAAAGGTTTTCAAGACAAATAGCCAGAAAAATATGTGAATATAGAAAAAATAAAGAAATAGAAACAACAGAAGAATTGGTTAATATAATAGAAAAATCAATGCCAGCATTTGCAAAAAAAGATGGACATCCTGCAAAAAGAACATTTCAAGCAATAAGAATAGAAGTAAATGATGAAATAAAACCATTATATAATACAGTAAGAAATTGTATTAAACTTCTAAAACCAGGTGGAAGATTATGTATAATAACATTTCATTCACTTGAAGATAGAGCAGTAAAAAATGCATATATAGATGCACAAGGAAAATGCACATGCCCAAAAGATTTACCATATTGTGTATGTGGTGCAATTTCAGAAGGAAAAATAATAAATAAAAAACCAATTATAGCAACAGAAAAAGAACAAGAAGAAAATTCAAGATCTAAAAGTGCAAAACTAAGAATTTTTGAGAAAAAATAGAAATTACTAAGGAAAAAAGGAGGTGAGTAACATGCCAAGAACTTCATATCAATATGAAACAAGTCCAAGAAAATATGAACCTGAATATACAAGAATAAGTTCTACAAAAGAAAAAAAAGTTCAAAAAAAGAAAGTAGCTAAAAAGAATACTGCTAAAGTACTAGCAGAAAGACAAAAAGCTAAAAAGGCACAAGAAAAGAAAAATAAATTTATACAAGTTGTATTGGTAATTGCTGTTTTTGGAATGCTACTTGCAATAAGTTATAGAGAAATTTCTATTATGGAAATGTTCAACCAAAAAAAGGATATGGAAAGTCAGTTAGCAGTTATTGAAAAGGAAAATGGACAAGTTCAAAAAAATATAAAAGAAGAAGAAAGCAAACTAGATTGGAATGAAATTAAGAAAAGAGCAACAGAAGAGCTTGGAATGCAAACTAAAATCGGAACACCAGTTAACTTAGAAAAGACTGATAATGTTGAAACAAAAACTAAATTAATAAAAGAAGAAAAAACAAGTATTTTAGAAAAAATAGTAGAATATTTTGTAATAAAATAAAAGATTGACATTTTGTGTCAATCTTTTTTAGACTTTAAGACTTTTAACATTTTTTATTTCTTGATGTAATCCAACTAATACTTCATTACGAAGATCATAAGCTTTTTGAAATTCTTCATGAATAGTATCAAAATTTTCAAGCTTTTCTCCAGGACGTAGTAACATATTAATATATTGTTCAAAATATAATACATCAGATTCTTTTTTTGCATTATTTTTCTTTTCTATATACTTTTCAATTTGTTTACATCTTTTCAATTCATCATTAAGATGATTTACATAGTCAATAGTAGAAGAAATTTCATATTCAATATCATCAATAACAACTAATAACAATTTTTTTACTATTTTTTTGTTATTTTTTCCTGCAAAAGTATATCCTGTATTAGGTTTTGCATTAGGAGATGGTTGTGTATTTTCTATTATAATTTTTAAAGAATCTGTAATTCCAATATGTGATTTATATTGTCTTTTATTTACAAGTGCATCATATTCATCAGCAACTCTAATGATTTGAGCCTCGTAAGGAATATCTTTTTTTAATAGACCTTGAGGATATCCAGTTCCATCAAGAGCTTCATGATGGTAGTATGGCCCAGCATAATAAGGTCTAAGTTTTGGATCTTTAATGCATAATTTATATCCAAGAGTTGTATGTTGTTTCATAATTTCAAATTCTTCATCAGTAAGCTTTGCGGGTTTTTGAAGAATAGAAGAAGGAATAAATAATTTTCCTATATCATGTAAGTATGCACAAATAGTACAATACTCAGTAAATCCTTTTGAAAGATGTAATTTTCTACATAAATTACAAGTTATTGTAGCAACACTTTCAGAATGTTTTCTAGTATAAATATCTAGTGAATCTAGTAAATTTAATTGGTATTTGATTGATTGATTTAGGTTGTAAGATTTTAAATATGTTTGGTCATAAAAATTAAAACTTTGTTTTATTTCGTTCATTTTTTTCTCCTAAAATATAAATATATTCAAATCATAACATTAATAGTCAAAAAAATCAATATATGCTTATATTTTTTATAGTAAAGTCAAAATAAAAAGACTGAAAATGCTAGAACTCAAAGTGTTTTGTCGATATTTGTCGAACGATTTTTCTTGACAAAGTTAACCATAAGATGTTAACATATATTTAGAATTTAAATTCAAAGTTAAATCAAATAATTTTTTCGAAAAAATTTAAAAGAAAGTGATAATTAAATGTTAAAAATACCCAAAATAGCAATAACATATTTAATTCCAATCATAATATTTGGAACATATCAATTTTTTTATTCAAAACTTTCCATGAAAAATGAAATTTATGAAAACATAATGCAACAAGAAAATACTACAGAAACACAATTAAGCAAAATAGAAAAAGACAATCAAATATGGAAAATAGAAATTCCAAAGATAAATTTAGATGCAGAAATATCAGAAGGAACAGACAGAGAAACATTAAATGAATATGTTGGGCATTTCGAAGAAACTCAAGTAGAAGAAGGAAATATAGGACTAGCTGCACATAATAGAGGATATGCAGTAAACTATTTTCAAAATTTAAAAAATTTAAGAGAAGGTGATGAAATAATATACCAACATAACGATTTTCAAAAAATATATGAAGTTGAAAAATGCAGAATAATAAAAGATACTGATTGGAAATGTTTGGAAAATACTGAAGAAAATAGATTAACATTAATTACATGTATGGAAAATGAGCCTGAATACAGAAGATGCATACAGGCTATAGAAATAAAAAATTAGGAGGAATTTGAATTGAAAAAAGAGAAAAATAAAAAAATAATTAAAATTTTATGTGCAGTATTATTGCTAATGTCATTAGGAATGACAGGATATACATATGCCAAATATGTTACACAAGAAAAAGGAAATGGTAGTGCAGACATAGCTACTTGGAGTTTTAGAATAGAAAAAGATGAAAATGAAGATGTAAAAACTATAAGATTAGCAGATACATCAAACAAAGAAACATTACTTAATGGAAAAATAGCACCTGGAACATCAGGACAATTTTACTTAAAAATAAATGCAGTAGGTTCAGAAGTGGCAGTAGACTATAAAGTAACATTTGGAAACGAAAAAAATAAACCTGATAATATAATTTTTAAATATGATGGAAAAACATATAGTTCATTATCAGAAATAGATGCAATTCAGGGAACAATGGGACTAACAGACTATAAAAGTCAATTAATAAAAGTTGAATGGGAATGGCCATATGAAACAGGAAGTGCAGTAAACGGAATAGCTTCTGGAGATAAAGTAGACACTCAAAATGGACAAGACAATTTAGATTATACATTTGATGTAATTGCCACAGGAACACAAAGTAAATAAAGGAGGAAAATAAAAAATTAAAATAAAAATAAGCATTATAAGTATTATTATTTTAATACTGTTAACTCCTATAGTTTACGGTAAATATATTGAAAATCTAAAAATAAATTTTAGTCAAAAAATAGCAAATCCAATTTTTATTATAGAAGAAGGCGAAAAAGTCGAAATAAATGCAAAAAATAATATAGGATATTATGAATTTACTATAAAAAATTATAAAGATGAAATTGTAAGTGATGTTGGATTTTTATATACAATAGAAGTAGTTGCAGATGAAGATGACAATAGTAAATTTGAATTGTATCAAGAAGATAATGAAATAGCATTAGAAAATTTAAAAACAGACAAATTGTATATAAAAGGACAAGAAAAAACAGAAAATAAATATACTTTGAAAATCACCTATGATGAAACTAATAATTTAAAAGAAAATTCAGAAAAGGTCCATATAAAGGTTCATTCTGAACAGGAGAAAATATAATGAAAAAAATCATACAACAAATTTTATTATGTATATGTACTATAATAATTTTCAGTAATTTAATTTCTACTTGTTATGCAAAATATGTGTTTGAATATAAAATAGAAGTAGCAGAAATTCAAAATAATGATGTATAAAAAGAATAAAAGTGGAAAAAATTACAATATAATTATTTTCTAAAGGAGTGATATAATGGAATCAAGTGATATGAAAAATATGGTAGTTTTAAAAAATCTTCCATCAAATATGGTTGAGGAAGCAATCATTATTTTTAAAGAAAATCAAAGAATAAAAGAAGAAATCCTTG
>OLNW01001020.1_pt1 | contig 29831 bp, 29 predicted proteins | sample 1672121 | NCBI WGS metagenome assembly OLNW01 (sample SAMEA3136648, study PRJEB25190) | human gut metagenome
TTATTCCATTGTTTCCTATTACTAAATTTATACTTACTCCTGCAAGCAAAATTAAAACAACAATTGTGACCACTAATGCTACTAAGGTTATGGCTTTCTTACTTTTTATTTGCTCATTAAAACTACTTGTCTTTACTTCCGTATGGTTTTCGCGTTTCATTTTTTCTATATTATCTTTTGTTTTTTTCATCAATATATCTCCTCTCAATTTTCTATATCAAATATTTAAAAATTTCTCTTAACTCTCAGACCTCCGACCTCTGATTTCCGACTTCTGTTTTTACCTTTATTTTTTACGTCTTCTTTACATTTTATACATATGTATTTTTATTTTTTCAGCAATTTTTTACCTTCTGTTTTATTTTTCCTCTTTCATATTATCACACTTGCATTTTCTTTGCAAGCAAAATAGGTGCAATTTTATATTTTTTATATACTATATTTTTTTATTTAATTACTATTCACAAATTTTTTAAAATACATTATTTTATTTTCATGCTTCATATGGTTTAAAATTAAATTTGAATCCTATAAATCTATTCTGTTTCATATTTAAGAAACTATTAATAATATTTTCAAAAGTGTTTGGAGCGAATAAACAACAAGTTACGAACTAAATTCTCTTTCTAAAAAATATTATGTAGTAATTCCTATATTTTTACAAAGAAGTATGGGAATTTTTTGTATTTTATTGTATAATCTCTTATATAAATTTCTTGGAGGTAATGACAATGTTAAAAGAGGTAAAAATTGAACTTACTAATAGATGTTTTAGAAATTGTAAGCATTGCTCAAGTAGTGCAACTAATAGCTCTAATAATGTAAAAAAATTAGATTTTGAAGATGTAAAAAAAATTATATATGAAGCAAAAGATATGAATGTAGAAACAATAGTATTTACTGGTGGGGAACCTTTAATGTATGAAAGACTGCCAGAGTTAATAAAAGTGACTTCAAAATCAGGTATGAATTCAACACTATATACTTTTGCTTATAGAAATGAAAAAAACTTAAATAAATATAGAGAATTATTACATAATGGTTTAAATAAAATTATATATTCTTTAGCTGATACTTTATCAGATGAACAAGATTTATCTACATATTCTCATACTGAATTTTTTGATAAAGTTTTTAAAGATTATAATGCAAAATTAGGATTTCATTATACAGTTTCAAAAGACTCTATTCCTAAAATGAACGACACTGTAACTAGTACTTTAAATTTATTTAATGATAAATCTTATTTTGATAAAGTTAGTTTGCTTAGATTTGTTCCTCATGGCAAAGGAATAACAGAAATGGATTTAACTAAACAAGAATTATTGATGATAAAAGAGTTATATGTAAGTCTTAGAAATAAGGTAAAAATAAGATTAGGCAGTCCATGGAATATTCTAGGTGTTGAAAATAGTCCTTGTATTATTGCTGATGAAATTGTGATTATTGGATTTGATGGTATTGCATATCCTTGTGATTCTATAAAGTATTTTACCAAACTTGGTATCAGTGGAAATATAAAAGAAAATACTCTTGAAGAAATGTATAATTCATCCTATTTTTCAAATATTAGAAAGTTAAATACTAATAATTCTTGTTCTACTTGTAAAGATTATAAAATATGTAAAAGTGGTTGTATTGGTCAAAAAATAATAGCAAATTATATCGAAAATAAAGATAAAGTAAAAGTATTAAAAAAATGTATAAATTCAAGAGATCCAAAATGTATGAGGTAAATATGAAAAAAAGACAAGAAGTTTATGATTTATATTGGTATTTTGCTTGTGAAAGACAAAATATTTTTATAAAAAAATTAAATGGCGAACCTGCTCCATGGACTAATGATAAAATCTTACAAGAATATAAGTTTTGCAATAGTTATAGAGTTAATGATAGAGTTAGCCAGTATTTATTAAAAAATGTAATTTATAATGGTAAAAGTTATACTGACGAGGATATGTTATTTAGAATACTAATATTTAAACTATTTAACAAAGAATCAACTTGGGAATTATTATTAAATAATTTTGAAGATATTACCTTAAAGACTTTTGATGTTAAAGCTTATTCAAAAACATTAGAAAATGCGATATCAAATGGAACTAAAATTTATAATGATGCTTATATTAGTTGTGCTAATAAAGCATTTGGTTATGATAGAAAACATGCTAACCATCTAGCACTTTTAAATAAAATGTTTAATGAAGATAAAATGCAAAGTAAAATTGTTAAATGTAAAACTATGGAACAAGCATTTAATATAATTAAAAGTTATCCATTAATAGGTAATTTTATGGCTTATCAATTAGTAACTGATATTAATTATAGTGAAGTGGTAAATTGGAAAGAAGATGAATTTACAGTAGCAGGGCCTGGTTCATTAAGAGGAATAAAAAAGTGTTTTATTGATAAAGGTAAAATGAGTAATGAGGATATAATTAGGTATATGTATGAACATCAAGACGAAGAGTTTAAAAGACTTAATTTAGATTTTAAAAAAATTGGTAATAGGCCATTACAACTTATTGATTGTCAAAATATATTTTGTGAATTAGATAAATATTGTAGACAAGCATTACCTGATTTAAAATCAAATAGAACTAAAATCAAAAAACATTATGTACCCAAAAAAGAAAGAATAGAATATATTTATCCAAAAAAATGGAAGATATAGAACACAGGAATGAGGAAATGTATGAATACTAATTACAACTTATTAAAAATTAAAGAAATAATTGCAATTTTAGATGGAGATTTTCAAATAGAAGAAGTTGATGGTATAAGAATTGCTATATGAAAAAAGTCCTCCTTTCTAAAAAGAGAACTTTTAAAGTTTTATATAAAATAGAAACTTACGAACAATTAAGTCCGTAAGTTGATTTCAAATGGAGCGATTATGAAACAGGTATGCGAAAAATCTATATACTCTATTTCAAGCTCTCTTATATAATTCGATTTATCGTCTTTACTTTAACATAAGATTTTAAATTTATCAATACTTTTGTCTCAAATAATAAAAATACCTAGAATCACATAATGACTCTAGGTTATATGAATGACTTAGAGCTTCGAAAGTTTTCTAAGCACCACTCCATACTATTTTATTCAATTTCAATGGTATTATACATCATAACCCATTATTCTTAAAATATCATTTATATCAACAACAATTAGCTTTTCTTTTAATTTTTCTATTTCTCTATTTAGCAAATTTTCAAATTCTTGGTATTTTTCTTCATCAAGTAATACTTTCATAGATTTTATAATCATATACAAATTACACAAATACTCTTTTCTGTTATAGCCTTTTTCAATATTCTTAAAACTAATATCATATTTATTTCTATAATTAAATAATCTATCAGAATGTGCAGAAATATTTCTTACCATAGTTAAATTTATTAAAATCTGTCTTAATAATTTATCAGATAATTTAAAATATTTACTTATTTTCTGTCTATCACTCTGCTTAAGTAAACTGTAATACTTACTAATAGCTCCAAAAGTTAAAATTTTAGTTAAAACAAAAGGTGGAACAAAATTATAAGTATCTTTATAATGCTTAATAGCAGGATGTTTTATATAATTATCATCAATTTCTTTTTCTATTTTTTCTATAAAAACATTTACTAATTCTTCGTTAGCATTGTCATCAAAATTTTCTAGTTTTAAATAATCTTCAACACCATATTCTTCTGCTAAAGTATTTGACATAAGCGATTTTATTATAACTTCTATTTCTAAAGTGTATTTTAAGAATATAGCTTTTATATTTTTATCAAATTCATATAATGCAAATATTTCTTCAAAAGAAGTATTTGCATTATAGTTACTATTCTCGTCTTTAAAAACAGCTTTATACCCGTTTATAATGGAATAATAAGAATATTTTTCTATATTCTTCAAAGCTAATTGTCTATCATTTACAATTACATTTTTTGATATAAGATAATCTATAAGTTCTTCGTTGTTTTTGTATTCTTTCATCATACCTCCGAATAATATAAAAAATGACTCAAGGCTTCGAAAGTTTCTTGAGCACCACTCAATATATTTATAACATATTTTTTAGTAAGTTTCAATAGATTTTTAGAAAAAAGTTGAAATTTTATGTAAAATATGATAATATATAAATGTCTGTATTGTTTTAGAAACCAATAAGTCAACAACTTGGAGGTTTCTAACCTCCAAGAAAATTTAAGGAGGTAATCACAATGTTTGAAGTATCAATTCCTAAAATCTCTGATGAGGAGATGATGAAACGGTACAAACAGATTAAGCCAGTTATCACAGTGAATGGCAAATTGCACTATTTTCGAGAATATACTCTCGAAGAACTTAGTGAGATTAGCTATCTGTGGGATTATGAAGAAGATGTGAGAGAAGAAGTAGGTAAAGACGAACTTGAGGTTTTGGAAGGTCGAGATTTTGTTTGTTTGCACAGCTACTCATACTATGGATTTTTCAAACCAAGTGTCGGTGAAGTTCTTTCCCAGATTAAGGAACATGATCTTCCTTTTGTCAAAGCATTTGAAATCATTGAAAGCCCTCAAACTGCGGATGATTTTCACAATGACAGTTTCACATCTATTGCATTCGACAATGGCTATCATGTTTCGACCGTGAGATTGTACGGATTAAAAATATGATACAAGCAATCGGTGTAGTTTATAACTGCACCGATTTTGCTCTTTTAGATATTGTATCTAAATATTTTCTTGACAAACTTTAGAATTTATAGAATTAAATAAATACAATGTAACTTGATTTTGTTCTTCTTTTTCCATCTCAATAATTTTAGCCATTGCAAACATTATAAGATGATATTTAGCAAAATTGATTAAAGTAGTTCTATATTCTTCATCAATTTCTTTTAACATACTATCAAAATACTTATACATCTCAGGTTTATCATATTTTAGATTTGTACAACTACTATCACTCATACATATTGCAAGCCTTAATTTATTTGTTAAGTCCATATCATTTATCATATCTATTAAATATTTTACTTTTTCATTTTCCATATTCGATTTACCTCCATATTAAAATCTTGTATCATTTTTCTTTTTATCTTTTAAATTAACTATTCCATCTAATGTTTTTATTTTCCTTCTAACATTATTTGCTATCTCGTTATCGTTGTTATCAAAAATGCCATTTTTATATAAATCATCACTAACAAATTTATAATGTTCATTCTTCTCAAATCCAATTTTATTTTGAAATTGTTTCATTAGATTACACCAAAATCCTTTGAATTTATTAACTTCTTCTTTTAGTTTATCTTTTTCAGCTCGTAATTTACCAATAATTTTATCTTTAGTAGATAATTCACTTTTTAAATTGTCTATTTCATTATCTTTCAGTTCTAGTTGATATTTAAGTGAACGATTTTCTTGAGATATTTCAAAAGCAGAGTGTTCAAAATCATTAATCGCCATATTTAAGTCATTTACACTTCTAACGGTTTTATTGGTATCTTTTACATCTTTAGTAAATTTTTTTATTTTTTGGACATCCTCGCTTGAAATACCCATATTATTTTTGTTTAGCTTAGTAGGTTTTAAACCGTCTAAAATTATTTCTATATCTTTACTTGTAGTATCAAGTTGTTTCGTTTGATTATTCGCTTTTGCAAGTTTTTGTTCTTTCTGCTTTACCTGTTTCTTGATTTTTCTGTAATCTTTCATATCTTTAACATTAATGTCCTGATTTCTACCTTTTTGCTTTTCTTTTAGCCTAGTATCAACTTCATAGAATTTATTGTATGACTTAATACAAGCATTTCTCATTTTATCTTGTATTTGTGTTAATGTGGTTTTAGTAAAAAAGTAATATTTTTAATAATCACTCTATGTGGCTCAATATATGTAAGATTAGTTCTCTCTAATTTTCTAATACTACCATTTATAAAAGTGGGAGTAGCTTTTGAAAACTCACATATAAATTCAAGTCTTTGTTTTAGACATTCCTCAAATTCTAGTTTTTGTTTAATTATCTTCATTTCAAGCACCATCCTTTCCATATAGAATTAGGATGATTTTTTACAAAAGAAAAAATCAACCATTTTACTGATTGATTTTCATATCTACATGTTCAATTTAGTTCGAACAGAAACATCTTTGGAGCTACTGGCCAGAATCGAACTGGCGACCTACAGGTTACGAATCTGTTGCTCTGCCAACTGAGCTACAGTAGCATCTTTTATTTTTGCTTCATTATTACTATACTATAATTTTTTTTAAATAACAAGTCTAATTGTAAAATTATTTTCGTTTATTTATTGCTTTTCTTTTCGAAATGTAGTACAATTCTCTTTACATAAAACTATTATATTTAGGGAGGATTTCGTAATGAAAGCTTTCAACAAACTTTTAGCCACTCTTTTTATGGCTACACTTTTTTTTATGTTCCCCTGCTTAACATCATTTGCAGAAGAAGCTAAAAATGCTCCACCTTCTACCTTTGCAGAAAATAATTCTATTGGTGTAGGTACAGATGATGATTTGGCTTTTTTTGGCTTTCCTGCAACTATTCGGGATTGTAAAGAATTAAATATTCATAAAATGCCTGATGATTCTTCTACTTTACTTACCACAGTAACAGACGGTGAAATCTTTTATGTTTTTGAACAGTCTGGAAAATGGTTTAGAGTAGAATACCAAGGAATAAGCGGTTATGCCTTCTGGAAATATATTTCTTTCATCGAAGAAGATATTTCCGAAAACTCTGATTTGCTCGGTAATTCCATTATTCAGTACAAATCTAGTACAAATAGAGATACCAATATTGCTATTGCATGTGCTACTATTAATGGAATTATGCTTAAACCAAATGAAGAGTTTAGATGGAGTAAAATTGTAGGAAAAACCACTAAGAAAAAAGGTTATTTAGAGGCTCCTGTTATTATTAACAAAAAGTCTTCACCTGGTCTTGGAGGCGGTGTTTGTCAAGTTAGTACTGCACTTTATAACGCTCTTCTTGACACAACTATTATTCCAACTGAGCTTCACAAGCATTCTATTGGCTCAGCATATGCAAAAAAAGATGCCACTGTAGCTTATGGACATAAAGACTTTGCTTTCAAAAACACTTATGATTTTCCAATTAGAATTGAAGCAAGTTCTTATTATTCAGTAGTTTTCATAAGCATTTACAAAGAAAACTAAGTCCAAAGGCACAATTTGACATTTTGAAAAGCTTTAAAGCACATATGGAAAATAAAAAATCCAGATTAACGTCTGGATTTTTTATTTTATGCAGAATGCAGAAATCTTTTTAATTCTTCCCTATGTGCTCTATTTTTTAAAAGTGTTTTCCTCTTTTTCTTTTTAGTCCATCTGGTTCTTCGCCATTTTCATTTTGATTTACATCTAAGAAATAATTTTTTCTATCTTCTACTTTATTTTCTGGAGTTTTCTCTTCTTTATTTTGATTTTCCTCTTTTTCTGCTACTGTTTCACTTTTTCTTTCTGGCAATTTGTCTGGAATTTCTTCCTCTGCTTCTTCTCCATAATCATTTATTTTTCTAGTTTTTACAGTATATACAATTACTATTATTAGTGCTATAAATGCTGCTGCAGCAATTCCCATACACATATATACTTTTGGGTCCATTTTAGTTGTTTTTGCTTCTGCTACTTTTGCTAGCTCTTTTGTTACTTTTACTTGATATGTTGCTTTGTTTTCTCCATCTTTAGAGGTAACAATAATTGTAATTACATTTTCTCCTTCTTGTAAGTTTTCATTTCCTAGAATCTCAATTGTTGCTCCTTCTTCACTTGCAACTGCTTCTATATCTAATTTATTTAAGTCTTCGTTTATTTCTACTTCATAATTAAATACATCTTCTTTAAAGTTTGTTTCTATGTTTGTTCCTGCTATTTTTAAAGATTTTAATCCTAAAGTTGCTGCTTCTGTTTTTGTAACTTTTATTTCATATATTTTAACTGTTCCATCTTCTGCGTTTACTTTTATTGTTACGCTGTTTTCTCCATTTTTTAAATCTTTTTCTCCATTTATTGTTACAGTAGCTTTTGAATCTTCTGCCTCTGCTTTTATTTCTAATTCATTTATATTATTTGTAACTTCTAGTGTATATTGTGTTACATCCGCATTAAAGCTAGGTGTAAATTCAAAATTAGCTATTTCTAGTGATTTTAAGTTTGCATTGTTAGATTTTGTTGTTTCTTCAGTTTTTTTGTCCTCTTCTGGTTTTGTTGATGTTAGCAAGCTACTTGATACATATTTCGTTTGTCCATTATATGAAACTCTATACCACACATATCCATTAACCTTTTGTGTTGATGTTCCTGTTACTGTTAATTCCGTTCCTTTTTCTACTACTGTTGCACTACTACTTGTTGACCAACTTGCACGTAAGTTTGTTTTTCCTGTTACATACATTGTTTTGTTGGTACTTGTAAAGGTTGGTTCTGATTCTGAAGGTGTTGGAGTTGGAGTTGGTGTTGGTGTAGGAGTTGGGTCTGGCGTTGGCGTAGGTGTTGGTGTAGTTTGTTTTGCTTTTACTGTTACAGTAGCTGTTTTTGAACCTGTAATAGGATTTTCATCACTATCTCCTAATCCTTCTTCTGCTGGTGAAACAGTTATTGTTACTGTTCCTTCTTTATTTGTTGTTAATGTTACTGTTTTGGTATCTCCCTCTAAAAATACTTTACTTGCTGATAACGAACCACTAGAAGCTGAGATTTTAACTGTTCCATAAGCATCGTTTCCTTTTATTGAAATAGTAACTGTTTCGCCAACTGTCACTGTTGATGCTGATGTAGAAACGCTAAAGCTTCCTGCTGCATACGCTCTTTGTGTTAAAACTGCCATTAATAATATTGCTATAATAAGAATTGTTCCTATCAATTTGTTTTTCTTCATTTTTTAATCTCCTATCTCTATATTTCTATTGTTTTACTACCCATTATATAATTTCGTATTCTAATGTAATCAAATGAGTCTATTTTTCCATCTTTATTTGCATCAGCTGCTAATTTTTCACTTTCTGTAAGTTTCTTTGTTCCCATTATGTAGTTTCTTATTCTAATATAGTCAAAGGAATTTACCTTACTATCTCCATTAGCATCTCCAATTTTTACTACAATATACTTTTTGTTTCCTATTGTTACGCTATATCCTGTTCCTATATTTCCAGTAGAAATTTCTTTTCCACTAGAATCTTTTACTTCAATTTTGGTATCTGTATATTTTTCTTTAACTGTTTCTACTGTTGTGGCTGGTTCACAAATTAAGTTTGAGTCTTCTAATTTGAATTTATCATTTTTTGTTGTTGGAACATCTGGTTTACTATCTGAATTGTTTTCTTCAACTACTTGTATATAACTTTCTTTTGAATCTCCCCTTGCAATATAACCTTCTATTCCGCCTGAAGTAACTACTTTATCCCATACATATCCATCTGCATTTGAAGCTCCTGCTTGAATTCTAGTTAAAATTTCGTTTTTCTTCAAATATGTTAAAACTTTTTGAGTTGTTCCTGGTGCTTCTCTTACTTTTAGACCTGAATTGCATATTACTTTTATTAATTCACTCTTTTGATTTCCATTGTTTTCAGAATTTTCCCCTGCTTTGCTAATATATTGCTTAGCTATATATCCTTGTCTTCCGTCTGCTAATTTTACTCTATCCCATACATATCCATCTAAATTATATGCATTTGTTTCTATTCTAGTCAACATTTGTCCTTTTATTAAAGTTGTAATTATCGTTGTAGAGGTTGTTCCCGGTCCATTTCTCAAATTAACTGATGTATTTGCAATTACTGTATCATTGCAATTTGTTACATCTGCTATTTCTACCAAATAGCTACGTGAAATGTACCCTTTTCTTCCGTCTGGTAATACTACTTTATCCCAATAAACTCCATTAGTGCTGCTTGAGGCAATTTCTATTCTAAGAAGAACATCTCCTGTATTTACAGTAGCAATTACGCTAGATGATATACTTGCTCCATTTCTTACATTTACATTTGTTCCTTTTATTTTAACATTTTGTGTTACTATTCCTGCATCTACTGGCTCTCTACATATCGTTTCTGGCATATTTTCATATACTGGTATTACAAATTCAATTGAACTATTTATTAATCCTAAGCTTTCATATGTACTTCTTACTTTAGTGCTTTCTGTTACCGCTGCTGAAACATTTTGCATATATTGGAAGTAATATAAAGTACCATCCGAACTGTCTACATCAAATTTTTGTAAATATAAAGTATCTTGTCCATCATTTATATAATTTTTAGCAAGTACTTTTGTTCCTTCTTTTATTGCTATTTCTGGGTTTGTCCAACCATTTTTCTTTGCGTGTTCTAGTCCATTTGCTATAACTTGTGCATCTGTTGCTCCAGAAGCTTTAATGTTTAAAAAGTTATAATATCCAACATATCCACTATATGTACCTGATGCAGTAGCTCCGGGTCTTGAACCTGCACCTTGCTCTTGACGAAGTCTTGAAGCTAAATGGTATGGGCTTATTCCCGCATTACTTGCTGCTTCCATAATTACTTGTGCATAAGATTTATTTAATGTCGCTGTTTTTCCATCTGTTGTAGTATATGTTATTTTATCTCCTTGCATATATCCCATATCTGCTATAATTTTTCTTACACCTTCTATGGTTTGGATTTCACCATTGTAAGATAAATTTTCAAATTGGAATATATATGCGTCATTTAGCCAATTTCTTGGGTCCATATAATATGAAACTGCTGCCTCTGATGCACATCTCCATGAAGAGCCTCCATGTGGTGTATCTCCGCATACACTACATTTCCATGAACTTGGCTTACTTGCTGGTACAACGTTTCTACCATGAGTTGCTGTTGTTTCATTTTTTATTACTTGGCTCCAATCTAGTCCAGTATAAAACATTGTAAATTTCCAATTTGGATGACTTGCTTTTAATTTTTCAATTAGTTCTTTATAGCCTGGATAGTTATTAATTTTACTTGAATATTCCTCTCTTGTTTGTGCCGCAAACAGCTTACTTTGAATTACTGTTCCCAAAAAAACATAAGCTATAAAAGTTAGTATTGTAACTATAAATACTAGCTTTAAAATCTTATGTTTCGCCATTATATATAAATTAGTATTCACTATATTTCCCTCCTTAGCATATTTTGCCATTTCTTTAGTTTTTTCTACATTTTTCGCTCAAATAAATTATAACATTTGCCCTAAAACACGTCAATAAAATTACTTAAACTCATAAAAATGTAATATTTCAGTAATATTTTTGTTACTATACAAAAAATCTTAGCAAAGCATCACTATGTCATTTTTTATATTCTAAGGAAGTTTGGTAGGCTTTCCTATAAGAACAAAAGAGGCAATGATTAATATTTTTAGCTCTTTTATCAAACTTTTCATGCCTCGTCTTTGTTCGCCCGCCAAATTTTATGTAATAAAATTTGTGTGGAATATTTAGCGAAGCTTTTTATATTATAGGGAAGTTTGAAGAACTTTCCTATAATATAAAAAAAAAGTATAGAAATCAGATAATAATTCCTATACTTATATAGTACAAAAGTTTGGAAAGTTTTCCTACAATATGTTTTTAGCCATTTTTAGCAGTTTCTTCCACAACCACAGCCTCCGCCAAAATTTGTAAATAATAGTAAGAATATAATTATGAAAAATAAAATTTCACTATCACCACAACCACAGCCACCAAATAATCCGTTTAAAAAACCTCCATTATTACCACAACCGCAGCCATTATTGCAACCACAATTTCTTATTTCGTCTTGCATTTTTTCTCCTCCTCTTTTTTTATTTTATATGTTATATAATATGATTTTTTTATTTATTGTGTTACAAAGATGTTTATGGTATAATGGCTTTGTAAAAAAAGTAAGGAGCAAAAGACTTAAATATTATAATTCTTTAAAGAATATTTTGCACCTTAAGAAAGAGATGAGATTAAATATGAAAAAAATAGAATTACTTTCTCCTGTTGGAGATTTTGAATGTTTAAAAGCTGCTGTTCAAAATGGTGCAGACAGCGTATATTTTGGTGCTGCAAATTTTAATGCCAGAGCTTCTGCAACAAATTTTGATTTATCTAATTTAAAAGAGGCTATTTCATATGCAAAATTAAGAGGTGTTAATACTCACCTAACCTTAAACACATTAATAAAAGACACCGAATTTGACGATGCAGTTCTTCTAGCTAAAAAAGCTTATGAATTTGGCATAGATGCAATAATTGTACAAGATTTAGGTTTGGCACGTTTTCTAATAAAAAACTTCCCAGACTTGCCAATACACGCTAGCACTCAAATGACAATTCACAATTTAGAAGGTGCATTAGAAGCACAAAAATTAGGTTTCAAAAGAGCTGTTTTATCTAGAGAATTATCTTTAGAAGAAATACAATATATATGTGCAAACACAAATATAGAAATAGAAACCTTTATACATGGTGCACTTTGCATATCATATTCTGGACAATGCCTATTTTCAAGTATGGTAGGCGGAAGGTCTGGAAACCGTGGCAAATGTGCTGGCCCATGTAGACTTCCTTATGAAGCATTGGGGACGTTTCATTTTGCGCCAAAAGGTTATTTACTTAGTACTAAAGATTTATGTGCTTTAGAGTTTTTGCCTAAATTGATTGATGCTGGAGTTATGTGTTTCAAAATTGAAGGAAGAATGAAGACTCCTGAATATGTTGCAACTGTTACTCGAATTTATAGAAAATATATTGATTTAGCTTTATCTGATAATCCTTATATAATTGACCCAAAAGATGTAAAAGATTTAATGCAAGTATTTAATCGTGGTGGTTTTTCTACTGGTCATTTAGACTCAAAAGCAAATACTTCGTTGGTATTTTCTGAAAAGCCAAACAATATGGGTATTTATATTGGAAACATTGCAAACTTAAAACCTAATAAAGGTCATGTTTTTATCAACTTAACTGATGATGTTTCTATTGGTGACACTATCGAATTTGAAAAAGAAGCTACAAAATATACTGTTTCTGAGCTTATGCTAAAAAATAAAAATATTACCACCGGCTTAAAAAAGCAACTTGTTGAAGTTGGCAGAATGAAAGGTAATTTGCATATTGGAGATAAAGTTTACAAAACTAACAGTAAAGAGCTTTCTGCTTTAGCGCATTCATCTTACCAAGAAGAACATAAAAAAGTGGATTTAACTGCTTGTATCACATTAAAAAAGGATTCTCCTGTTTTATTAAAAGTTAGCACTATTTCTAATACCAACCCTATTTTTAATGATATTAATGTTTCATTTGCTTCATCAGTTTGCCCTGTTGAAGCAAAATCGCAACCTTTAGACAAAGATAGGGTTATAACTCAGCTTAATAAAACAAAAGATACTATTTTCAACTTTAAGAATATTGATGTTGTATTAGATGATAACTTGTTTTTGCCTTCTATCAAGGTCTTAAATGAGTTAAGAAGGAACGCTTTAGATGAAATTTTGTTAATTGTAAATAGTAGAATTTTAAGAACTTCCCCTACTTTGCTTAATTTAAATGAAACAATAAAAGTTGATAAAACACCTATTAATAATTCTATTGATGCAGCTACTAAATCTAACAAACAAAAAGAAATTTCTGTTTTATTAAACCTTTTAGACGAAAACAAAAATTACACTGACCTTAAAAATGTAGATAATATATACCTTCCATTAAAATACTTTGGACATAAAAAATATGAAAGTGTTATTAAAAATATTGGTGAAAATTTTAATACATATATCTATTTGCCTACAATTATAAAGTCAAACTATACTAATTTGCTTCGCAATGTTATAGACAATTCTATTGAAAATTTTAAAATTGCTGGCTTTGTTGTTTCAAACCTTTCAAGTGGCAACTTTATTTACCAAATGAAAAACAAATATGGAAATCGCTTTAATTTTATTGGCAATTATACTCTTAATATCTATAACAGTAAGAGCATTCAAGAATGGAAAGAGCTTGGAATTAATAAATTGACAATTTCACCTGAACTAGACAAATTCACAATAGATGACCTTTTAAATAATTCTAGTGTAGCTCAAGAATTAATTGTTTATGGCAGAACGCCACTTATGACTATGAATTATTGCTTACTTGGAAAAACTAATAAATGCTACCCTACTTGTGGAACACAATGCAAAAATAACATAGAATATTATTTAAAAGATAGACTAGGCTTTTTGTTTCCTATTCTTCCTGACAGTATTCAAACTGTTAGCACACTTTATAATAGCAAAATAACTTCTATTTGTGCAAACGATTTTTCTAAAGCTACTTCTTATCGTATAGATTTATTAGACGAAACCGTTGATACCACTAATAATATTGTAAATACTATTCTCTCTGGCGGCAGGTTAGAAGGCAAAGACTACACAAATGGAAATTTAAATAGAGAAATATAATAAAAAGGACATTTGGGGACGGGTCACTTTTGTCCTTTACATAAAGTGTTAATTTAAAGAACAAAAGAGGCATGATTAATAGTTTTAGCCCTTTTATCAAACTTTTCATGCCTCGTCTTTGTTCGCCCACCAAATTTTATGTAATAAAATTTGTGTGGAATATTTAGCGAAGCTTTTTATATTATAGGGAAGTTTGGAGAACTTTCCTATAATATAAAAAAAATAACTGTGCAATTCAAATCTCTTTGAATTTACGCACAGTTATTTTTTGATAGTGTATTATCTAGTGTGTAAATATAAAAGCACACTAGATTTTTTATTGTTTTTGAGAGCTCATACGTCTAAACTCTGTCTACTGGTATCAGCTTCCGTTTTTTTGACTCAGCTTTCTGACTACAAATAAAGTTCACACCTGAAAGAAATGTTGTAATAGCTGCTCGAAGCATAGTTGTAGTTCCTGCTATCCGCGTAAAAACTGCTGTCACTGTAAGATCCCCCTCTGTAAGTACAAGGAGATGCATTACTACTATTAGTGTTAGTACAGTATTCCGTTGACCATTCTCTGGTATTTGAAGCCATATCATTTATTTTGCACTTTTCATCACTATTTACACCAGTATTCGCTAAACTTGTATTTAAGGAATTTTGTCTTGAATAATCTGTATCTCCTGAAAAGTTTTGTATATACACTATTGCTGTATCCCAGGCATAACTATATCCACAAAACCTTTTAAATTTAATGCTGTTGTATTTAGCCCATCTGTACCATTACTTGCAACTCCATCTCTTGAGGTTGATAATTCTTTATATTTATATCTATTATATGTTATTTCAACCTCTTGCGTATAGTTTGCTGCATCTTGCTTTAATGTTGGTGTTCCATCTAATGCAAATGAATATCTTCCAAGTGTAATATTTACTGTTGTTCCATCATTTTTCTTTATTCCATTTTCTACTGGAATCCATACATATTGGTTTCCTCTACCATTTCCAATTCCTTCAATTATATCATTGTCTTCAATTACTATACCTTCAGTTACATTTAAACCACTATCTTCAGCTATTTTAAAACCTTGTGGCACTTTGATTAAATTTCCATTTGTATCTTTTACTGTTGTTGGAGATTCAAAATAGCTTCCACCTTTTACGTTTTCTATTAGAACTATCCCATTTGCACTATCTTCTATATAGTATTCTATTTTATTTAAATCCTGTTGCTCATTTATAGTTGCTCCTGTATAATCTTCTCTACCTTTTGTAGCCTTTTGAATTATTCCATTATCACCTATTACCAAGCTTATACTTACTCCCGCAAGTAATATTAAAACAATAATAGTAACTACTAAAGCCACTAAAGTTATAGCAACTTCATTTTTTATTTGTTCATTAAAACTACTTGTGTGTGTGTGTGTGTGTGTACAGCCACAAGGCTTTCACGTTTCATCTTTTCTACTTTTTCTCTTGTTTCTCTCATTTGCTTATATCTCTCCTTTTAATTTTTACATTAACCATTTAAAAATCAGCTTTGAACTTCAGACTTCTGACTTTTGACACCAAAGTTTCGTTCTTCTTTTCTTTTTTGTCTTCTTTTAATCAAACATTCAATATTTAAAAGAGTGTCCCTAATGTTCCGAAATCGGAACAAAAAAGACCGTCCCTTTTGTTCAGAAGTGACCCGTTCCAAATGTCCTTTAATGTTTTGCACTTAAGCTTATTATTAAGTCTATGTTGTCATCTTTTGCAGCTTTATTTTTCCTAATTTTGCCGCATTTTTTACACTTAAATATTATTACATATCCTTTTTTGCTGTCTATTTCTAAGCCGATTGGCTCTAGTATTCCGTGGCACTCTTCTGCCCTATCTCCCGGATTTATATCTACATGTTTTGAATGCAAACAATGTGGGCAATGGTTTCTGCAAGAGTAACCTAATTGTGGTACTTTTTTACCGCAATTTTCACAAATAAATTCCTCATCTATTTCAGTAAATTTTCTTTCCATTTATTTTTCCTCTTTTTTCTTATTTATCCTCGCTTTTGTGCTGACGCAAAAGGGACACTTAACGCCAAAGGAAACGTCCTAAATAGCGTCACTAGTCGTATTTGAAAATGCCTCCGCCGATGAATTCTCTTAATAAAGAATTTTTTGGTATATCTTCTACGTCTATTTGTTCAAAGTATTTCAAAAATTCTGTTAATCTTTTTGCCTCTGCATATTCTTTTTCTTCTTTCCCTATTTTGCTAAATAATGGCAATGCATATTTTTTTAGTGCATTTATTTCATATATTAATGAAGTGTTGAACATTACGTCTGCATCTTCTTGGAATGGGAATATGTACTTTTCTTCCCCAGCAGATATTGAATACCATGATGATAATGTTTTTAGTGCGTCATAGCCCCTAAACCTGCTATCTCTAACTGTTCTTCTTACTATTCTTGTATCTGTAGTTGAAATTCTATTGTAATAGTCTATGTTTAATACTGTTAAAGCACTTATGTATATTTTAAATTTTTGCCTTTTATCAATTGCTGGTGTTAATTGGTCATTCAAGCAGTGTATTCCTTCCATTATTAGCACTTCGTCATCTTCTAATTTCATAGTCTTTCCTGTGAATTCTTTTTTTCCTTTTTTGAAATTAAAGGTTGGAACTTCTATTTCTTCTCCATTTAGTAGTTTTACCAAATGTTCATTTAATAATTTTAAATCTACCGCTTCTAATGCCTCGAAATTATAATTTCCAAATTCATCTTTTGGAGTTTTTTCTCGTTCTACAAAATAATTATCTACTGATATTGTTTTTGGCTTCAATCCATTTAGTCTTAATTGTATTCCTAATCTTTTAGCAAATGTTGTTTTTCCAGAAGAAGATGGACCTGCTATTAATATTACTCTTTTATTTCTATCTTCTATTATTTTATCTGCTATATTTGCTATTTTCTTTTCATGCAAAGCTTCTGAAAGCAAAATTATATCTTTTGCTTCACCATTTCTTATTTTCTCATTTAGTTGACTTAAGGTTCCTATTCCTAAAATACTGTATATATCGTCATATTCTTTTAAGGCTGTTAGAAGTTTTTTTCCTTCTTGATATGGTTTTATTTCATTTGGCTTATTTTTACTTGGATAACGAATTAAAAATCCGTCATGATATTTTATTATGTCAAACAATTTTATATACCCTGTTGAAATTGGCATAACTCCATAAAAATAGTTGTAATATTCTTCGCAAAAATATAAAGATACCTCTTTTTTATCTTTGTTTTCTAATTGTATTTCTCCTATTTGTGTATTTTCTTTTTTTATAAACTCACTAGCTTCTTTTTTTGACAATTCTTTCTTTTCTATTAGTAAATTTTTAGCAATTATTTCTTCCATTTTTGCCTTTACATTTTCAATCATTTCGCTGGTTACAATTTCATTTTCTACTTCGCAAAACATACTACTTGATAATTGAAAATTAACGGTTAATTTTATTTGTGGATATAATTCCTTAAAGGCTTTGGCCATAATAAATAATAGCCCCCTTGTATAAATTCTTGCTCCATCTCTTGTTGAAGTATCTAATAACTCCACATTATCGTTTTCCTTTAGCACATAGTTTAATGGTTTTACTTCATTATTTATCATTCCTGCTATTACATTTTCTTTTTCATTTATTTCTTCTTTAAAAGCTTCTATTATTGTTACATTTTTGTTTTCGATTTCAACTTCAATATTTTTATAAACAACTTTCATATAAAAACCTTCTTTCTTTATTTAGTAATTATTATAAACTGCTTTTTTATTATATTCTACTTTTATGCTATTGTCAAAATATTATTGCATATTTTTACCCGTTTTGGAAATTCTATTTATAAATAATTTTTAATTTTAAGGAAAGGTTGTAAGTAAAAATGAATTTCAAGAAAATAGTTGATAATTTTATATGGAAACCAGAAACTGAATATCAATTTTCTCTTCCCACTAGTGGAAAAGTAGATAATACTTACGTTCCTCTAAAAGACTTAAACCTTCCTAAAAATGTGCTTACAAATCTTTCGGCTAATATTGATTTTATAAAAATGAAATATAATTCACTTATAAACAGTGACATTATTTTGCGTGAATTTGTAATAAATGTGCATAATAAACAATATGAAGCTCTTTTGCTTTTTATAGACGGTTTAGTTGATTCTGACCTTATTAACAACTATATTTTAAAGCCTTTAATGCTAAAAAACAAATCAAATTGCTCTACTGAGGCTGAAGCTTCCGCAAAAACTTTAAACTCCAAATCTACAAATTTTAAAAAAGTTAAAGTTAAAAAGAAAGAACAGCCACTCGATATTGTAGAATATATTTCTAATTGTCTGCTTCCACAAAATACTGTAAATACAGAGCAAAGTTTTGAAAAGCTTTTCTCTGGTGTAAATTCTGGTAATTGTGTGCTTTTTATAGATACTTTGGATTTTGCATTTGACATTGAAGTAAAAGGCTTTAAGCAAAGAAGTATTGGCTCTCCTAATACTGAAGTTGTAATAAAAGGTCCACAAGAAGCTTTTGTTGAAAATATAAGAACAAATACTTCTTTACTTAGAAGAATTATTAATAGTGAAGATTTAATCCTTGAAAATATTGATATTGGAAGTATTACAAAAACTAAATGTGCAATTTGCTATATGAAGAATATTACAAATAATGATTTAGTCGCTGAGGTAAGGTATAGACTAAATAATTTGGAAATAGATTCACTTCTTTCTTCTGGCCAACTTGAGCAATTAATCGTTAATAATGAAGCTAATATGGGAATCTCTGAAACTTTATCTACTGAAAGACCGGATAAAGCTGCTAAATATTTGCTACAAGGGCGTGTGGTGGTTTTGGTTAATGGTTCCCCTTTTGCCCTAATAATGCCTGTTTGCTTAATTGATTTTATGACTTCTCCAGAAGATACAAACTTAAAGCCTTATTTAGCAAACTTTTTAAAAACGATTAGGTTATTGTCTGCATTTTTAACTTTGCTGCTTCCTAGTTTCTATGTTGCAGTTACTAGCTTTCACCAAGAAATATTACCCACAGAGCTTTTAAATTCAATTTTAATTGCTAGGGAAAGTGTTCCATTTCCAGTTATATTCGAAATACTAATAATGGAAGTTTCTTTTGAATTAATAAGAGAAGCAGGCCTTAGAGTTCCTTCTCCAATTGGCTCTACAATAGGAATTGTAGGTGCTTTGGTTTTAGGCCAAGCTGCTGTTAGTGCAAACATTGTAAGCCCTATTTTAATTATAATTGTGGCAATTACTGGTATTGCTTCTTTTGCTATTCCAGATTTTTCCTTTGGCTTTCACTTAAGAGTATTTAGATTTATTTTTATACTTTTGGGGTATCTCGCTGGTTTTTTAGGCATTGCTGTCGGACTTTTTGTTTATACCTCTATTATATGTAATATGAAATCTTTTGGCGTTTATTTTGCTGCTCCTTTCGCACCAGCAATCAATTCTAAAGGAAATGCTTATTTTATTCCGCCTATATGGAAGCAAGAATATAGAGCCAACTATATTGCACCTAAAAAAGAGAGAGCTCAAGAAAAAATAAGTATGAAATGGAAATTCAAATAATTTACAAATAATTTTTTATGAAGGAGAATATTTATGAACCACTCTAAAATTGGAACTTTTGAAGCTATAACTTTAATACTTTCTGTAATTATTATTCACACAGTGCTGTCTTTACCCAAAACATTATTGGACTTAACCAGCAGTGCTACCTTTATCAATTTAATTTATGTTAGTATTTTAGCTATAATTTTTGTAATTATTTTGTGCAAACTATTAAAAACTTTTCCTGGAATGGACATTATTGATGTTTCTGAATTTTTGGGGCGGAAAATTTTTGAAAAATATTATTGGAACAATTTTCATTATATATTTTCTTACAAGTTCTAGTATGTTTTTACGAAATTTTTGTGAATATTTAAGAATTATATACTACCCTTCTACTAATGTAATTTTTCTAATTTCAATATTTATAATTGCTATTTGCATAGTAGACAACCTAGACTTCAATGCCTCTTTTAAAGCAAATTTAATTATTACTCCATTTGCATTAATAAGCATAATTTTACTATTTTTTGCAAATATAAAATATCTTTCTGGGCAAAGAATGTTTCCAATTCTAGGCAATGGCTTTTTTGACACCTTTCTTTTAGGCATTGGAAAAATCTATGCTTTTAGTGGTATTGTATTTATTTATTTTTTACCACCTTTGTTAAAACAACCTGAAAAACTAAAAAAAATAGCAATAACCTCTGTATGTATTTCAGGTGCTTACATTATTTTAGCAATTTCAATTATATTGTTTATGTTTCCATTTTTTACAAAAGTAGATAAAATAATTCCTTTATATTCAGCTGCAACATATGTTGAGTTTGGAAGTTTTTTCCAAAGACTAGAAGCAATTTTTTTACTGATTTGGATTATTGCGTTTGCTTGCTATTTGTCTATGCTAACAATGTTTTCTATACATTCTTTTAGAAAAATGGCAAAAATTAAATATATCAAACCTATAGTAATTCCTTTTACTCTTGTTATTTTAGGAATTTCTCTAATCCCTACAAATTTTGCTGTGGCCAAATTTTTTGAAACTGTTATTTATCGTTTTGCAATGATTGGAGTAACTTTTGTTGTTGGATTTTTCATTTTAATATTCGCAAATTATAAAAAGAAAAAGCAGGTGATTAATAAATAATGAACAAGATAGTAATAAATATTTTCATAGTTATTATGTGTGTTATTCTTTTGCTAGGTTTTAATGCTTCCTACACTTCTCTAAATATAGATAATTTAGCATATGTTGCTGCTATTGGCATTGATGTTGGTGAGAACAACACTTACAAAGTAACCTTTCAATTTGTTCCAAGAAGTGAAGAAGGAAAAAATGGAGAGTCTGGCGCTTCTAGTTCAACAAAAACTATTGCAAATACTGTTGAAGCTCCTTCTTTAAACACTGCTATCGATTTAATGAATAGTTATTTAGCCAGAAAATTAAATTTATCTCACTGCAAAGTTATAATATTTTCTGAAGAAGTTGCAATGAATGGAATTTCTAAGGAAATTTATTCATTAGTAAACAACACACAATCTAGGCCTTCTGCAAATATAATCATATGCAAAAATACAGCTGAAAAATATATAAAAGACACAAAACCCATGCTTGAAACTCTTATAACAAATTATTACGAAATTTTTCCTGATTCTCATAAATATACTGGTTATGTTTACAACGCCACCTTAGGAGATTTTTTCAGTCAACTTGTAAGTTCAACAGGTGAACCTTTTGCAATTTTAGGTGGCGTAGAGCTTCCCGGAGATTCTGAAAATACTAATATTACAGACAATAGCAATGTAGGTAGTATAAAGTCAACCAATACTTCATTTTCCAAAACAAGTGGTTCCGAAAATATTGGAGTTGCAGTATTTAAGGAAGATAAACTAGTAGGTGAATTAGATGCTGACGAAACATTATGCCTTTCAATAATTCAAGAGCAAGTTTACAGTTTTTTTATACACATTCCTAATCCAGAAGACATTGGAAAAAGTATAGATTTAGTCATATATCCTTTAGGTAAGAAAAAAGTTGATGTAAAAATAGTAAATGGTTCTCCATATATAATTTTTAAAGAACAATTTACTGCCAAAATTTTGTCGCTTTCTCAAGAGAAAGAATATTTGACTCAAGGACAATTAGATAGCTTATCTGAAATTGCAAATAAATATTTAGAGGAGCTTATGAGTGCATATTTATATAAAACTTCTTTAATTTTTGGTTCGGATATAAATGACTTTGGCAAATACTCTTTATCTAATTTTCTTACCACAAAAGATTTTGAAGAATATGATTGGAAAAACAACTATAAAAATGCTACTTTTAAGGTTTCCTTAAATACAAAAGTACAAACAGGCTTCAAAATTACTGAAATAAAAAAATAATACAAAAAATAGAAAGGAACTAGTAAAATGATAAGTCCTCTAATATACCATATACTATTTTCAATATTTACAATATATGTCCTTATAAATTCTTCGTCATATGGTTTTTATGAAATAAATAGTGAAAATAATAAAACTGGTGGAATTACGATTATAGCCTTTACAATTTTTAGTGTAATATTTAGTAATATCATGGTTTGGCTAAACTGACGCATTTAGGACGTTTCCGTTTGGTTAATCTGTCCATTTTGGAGCATTAAGCACCAATAAGAGTATATATATTATTTTTATACCTTGGTGTCGCGGCCAGCCTATTATAAAATTACTAGTCTGTTGGCCGCTCCAATCGCACTCGCATAGCTCGTTTGGTCGACTTACGCGGTATTGCAAATAATATATATACTCTTATTTATAAAGTTTAAATTATTTGTATTTTTTCGTTCCGTTCCCATTGCCAAATTAACTATTTTCTGACTTCGGACCTCAGAGTTCTGCCTTCAACCTTCTATTAATTGGTATGCTCAAAAAGGGACAGATTAGCCAAACAGAAACGTCCCCGATGCGTCAGAATGTTATTACTTTTTCCCATGGCATTTCTTCTTTCCCGAAATGTCCATAATTTGTTGTTTTTGTATATATTGGTTTCTTTAAATCTAAATATTTTATTATTCCATTTGGAGTTAAATCAAACTTTTCTTCTATCATTTTTATTATATCTTCTTCTGGAATTTTATTTGTTCCGAATGTATTTACCCATATAGATATTGGTTTTTTCATTCCTATTGCATATGATACTTGTAGTTCACATTTTTTCGCATATCCGTTTGCTACAATGTTTTTTGCAATATGACGAAGCATATAACTTGCTGACCTATCTACTTTACTAGCATCTTTTCCTGAAAATGCTCCTCCACCATTACGGCTATATCCACCATAAGTATCTACTATAATTTTTCTTCCTGTTAATCCTGTATCTCCTAAAGGCCCTCCTATAACGAATCTTCCTGTTGGATTTATATATATTTTTGTATTTTCATCCATCATTTCTTTTGGTACAACTACATTTATTACTTTTTCTATTAAATCCTTTTTTAACCTATCCATAGTTACTTCTTCCAAATGTTGTGTAGATATTAATATAGTATCTATTCTTTTTGGCATATCATCTTCGTATTCTACTGTTACTTGCGTTTTTCCATCTGGTCTTAAGTACGTAATTTCATTTTCTTTTCTAACATCTGCTAATCTTTTTGCTAATTTATGTGCCATATCTATAGCATAAGGCATGTAGTTTTCCGTCTCATCTGTTGCATAACCAAACATAATACCTTGGTCTCCTGCTCCTCCAATATCTACTCCCATTGCTATGTCTGAACTTTGTTTTGTAATGTTTATATCTATTTTACAAGTTCTGTAATCCATATCTGTTTTTTCGTTGTCATATCCTACTTTTTTTATTACATTTCTTACTAAATTTTCTATGTCAACCTCTCCATTTGAAGTAACTTGTCCAGCTACTGTAATTTTATCTTTTGATGCAAATGTTTCTACAGCCACTCTTGAATTTTCGTCTTGTTTTAAATATTCATCTAATATGCTATCTGAAATTAAATCACATAGCTTATCTGGGTGCCCTTCTGTTACACTTTCTGATGTAAAATAATATTTTTTCATTTAATTTTCCTCCAAGCACAATTTTATGTTTATTATATTATCAAGTAATATTATTATTTGCTTCTTTCTCAGTTATTATTGTTGTAAAAAGCTCTTTTTGTATTCTTCTACTTTATCTCTGTCTACCTCTCCAATTTTAAATAATATTTGTTTATCTAATATTCTGTATATCATATCTGTTTTTACTATACTATCTACTTTTAATTTGTTATTATTATCTTTTTTTAACATTTTATTTGCTTTATATTTTACTTTTTCAATATTTGAAGATATTAACATTCCAAAATTTTCAATTGGAACAGCAAGATTGTTTTTTTCAATAATAACAAATAAATGATTTTTTCCATCTTTTCCATCTTGATATTTATAATTATTAACAAATACAATATCACCAATATTATAAGAGCTATATATTTCCTCTTCTTCATTTACACATAATAAGTTTTCAATTTTTCCTTTGTGCCATTCTTCTTCTACTGGGAATTCATTAAAAGCTTCTTCTATATCTTTTATTTTTCCTTTTTCTTTTGCAAATTTTAAGAAATCACTAATTTCATTTTTCATGTTATATCTCCTTTTTTTTACTTATCATTTAATATAAATATATACATTATATAACATTTTGAAAACTATATCAATAAAATAGATTAATTTATTCTTCATTTTTTGCTATTTCAAAGTCAATTTGCCTTAATATTTTATTAGCATTTTTTACTTTAATTTTTACTTTGTCGCCTATTTTATATGTTCTCTTTGTTCTTTCTCCTGTTAAAGTTTTTCTATTTTCATCATAAATAAAGTACTCGTCTCCTAAATCTTCAAAACGAATTAGTCCTTCTACCGTGTTTTCTAGTTCTACAAACATTCCAAATGAAGTAATTGAAGAAACAATTCCTTCAAATTCTTCTCCGATTTTATCTTGCATAAATTCTGCTTTCTTAATGTCTATGCTATCTCTCTCAACTTTTTGTGCTATTTTTTCTCTTTCAGATGAAGATTCACTATAGTTTACAGCTTTTTGTAAGTATTCTTGTTTCCATTCATCTTCTACATTATAATTTTTGTCTATATAGTGTGAAATTACTCTGTGTATAAATAAATCTGGATATCTACGTATTGGTGATGTAAAATGACAATAATAATTACTTGCAATACCAAAATGTCCTTTGTTTTGACTTTCATATCTTGCCACTTTTAATGTTCTTAATATTAAAGTGGAAATTACTCTTTCCTCGTCTGTTCCAACTATTTTGTCTAAAACCTCTGCAAATGCTTTTGGATGAATGTTATCCTTACTATATTTAATTTTATATTTAAAATTAAATAAAAACTTATTAAGTTCATCTATTTTTTCTTCATCTGGTTCTTCGTGTACACGATAAATAAATGGTGCCTCTAACCAGTAAAAACGCTCTGCAACTGTTTCATTTGCAGTTAGCATAAATTGCTCTATTATCTCATTTGCAAATGAAAGTTCATATTTTTTTACATCTATAGCATAACCATTTTCATCTAGTACAATTTTGCTTTCAGGTAAATCTAAATTCAAGCTTCCTTGTTTAGTTCTTCTATCTTTTAAAATATGTGCAAGCTCTTCCATTCTTTTAAAATGGTTTATAAATGGCTTATATTTTTTTACTACTTCTAACTCTTTTTCTAATGCTTTTATTTTGTTTTTAGCCTCATCTACATCTCCTATTTTCTCTGTTTTTTCCTCTTTATTAAGTCCAAGTAAAATTGCAACATCAGTGTAGCTCATTCTTCTAGTAACTTTTATTACGCTCTTTCTTATATCTGAAGAAACAACATTTCCTTGTTTATCTATTTCCATTATTACAGATAAAGTAAGCCTATCTTTTCCTTCATTTAAACTACATATTCCATTTGAAAGTTCACGAGGAAGCATTGGTATTACTCTATCTAACATATAAATACTTGTACCTCTTATAATTGCTTCTTTATCTAAATTTGTATTTGGTGTTACATAGTGGCTAACATCTGCTATGTGAACTCCTAACTCGTAATTACCATTTTCTAATTTTTTAACTTGTACTGCATCATCTAAATCTTTTGCATCTTCGCCATCTATTGTAAAAATTTCTTCGTTTCTTAAGTCTAATCTATTTTCTAATTCTTTAGGACTTATTTCTTCTTTTATACTTTTAGCTTCTTCTATTACTTTGTCTGGGAAAGTATAAGGTAAATCATACTCTTTAATCAAGCTAAGCATATCTACACCTGCTTCATTTACATTACCTAATACTTCTATTATTTTTCCTTCAGCATTTTTACCTTTTTCAGGGTATTTTAAAATTTGAACCAATACTTTTGCATTTGTTCTTGCTTTTCCCATATTTTTCTTTGAAATAAAGATATCTGTACCAAATTTTCTATCATCTGGCACAACAAAACCGAAGTTTTGATTTTTAGTAAATACACCTACTAAAGTATCTTTATTTCTTGATAAAATTTTTACAACTTTTCCTTCTCTATGTCCTTTTTGTTCTTTGTCTTCTATCATTTCAATTAAAACTTTATCTTCATTTAAAGCACCTTTAGTATTATTTTTTGCTATATAAATTTCATCTTCTTCATTCTCTATTTTTACAAAACCAAAGCCTTTTTCATTTCCTCTAAAAATTCCAGAAATATATTTTCCTTCTTGTACTAAATGATATTTTGATTTTCTATTTTTTTGAATTTTATAATTTTCTTCCAACTTATTTAAAATCTCTAAAAAGTTATTATACTCTGTTTTAGGCACACTTAAAACAGCTGCCAATTCTTTTGCTTTCATTGGCACATATATATCTTCTTTCATAAAATCTAAAATTAACTTTTCTTTATCTTCCATTTTCTTCTCCCTCACAAAGGACATTTGGGGACGGGTCACTTTTGTCCTTTACATAACATTAAACCTTTAATAATAAATAAAAATATAAAATTTTCAAAAAGCGCTATTAGAAAGTAAGTGAGTTAGAAATTATTGAGAAATTTGTGGAAAGAGTTCATTTTTTAATGGAAAGGTGCCACAAATTTCGATTATAATTTCTACGCTACTTAGCTTGAACGAGCATTTTTTTAAATTTCTATATTTTTATTATAGTAACACTAATTTTCAAAGGACAAAAGTGACCCGTCCCCAAATGTCCTTTAAAAAAAGTGTAGTTACATTTTTGTTACTACACTTTAGTTTATCTTAAAAATTAAATTACATACAAAATTCCAAGTATTACTGAAAATACTACAAATAAAATTCCTAATATTATTGTTAGTCTTTTTATTTTTCCCTCTTTTGTTCTTCCTTTATTTTTTTCATAAAAATTATTTGTTGAAGAACCTGTAATTGTACCTGAAGCTCCTTGGCTATCTCTTGTTTGCATTGTAGCAACTATTATTAAACTAATGCATATTACAAAATATATTCCTAATACTATATATTTTAATATTTCCATTTTTCTTCTCTCCTTCTGGTTTATTTTCTCTTTTTTATGACTTTATTATTGTAACATATGTATTTTAAAAATGCAATTGATTTTTGAAATTTTGTATTATATAATATTTTATATTAAAAATATAGCATTTTATGGAGTTTTTATGAAAATTTTAGTTGTAGATGAAAAGTATAATAATAAAAAATTAGATAAATTTATTTTTGATAAATTTCCTAGCTTGAGCTCAGGTTTATTTTATAAAACTTTAAGAAAGAAAGATTTTCGTGTAAATAATATTAGAATTTCTGAAAATATTGCTCTTCATACTGGTGATGAAATTAAGGTTTTTATTAGTGATGAGCTTTTAGAAAATAATATTTCACTTTCTGTAATTTATGAAGACAATAATATATTAATTATTAATAAGCCTATAAATATGGAAGTCACAAATGAAAGTAATAGTGCTACTTCTATTTTAGGGAAAAAATATTCATACATTAAACCCTGCCACAGGCTTGATAGGAATACCTCTGGCCTTGTTTTATTTGCAAAAAATGAACCTTCTTTAAATCTTATTTTGGATGCATTTAAAAATCATGAAATTGAAAAACACTATATGGCTACTGTTTATGGAATTCCTAAAGTAAAAAAAGCCAGACTTACAGCATATCTATTTAAAGATAGTAAAAAATCTTTAGTTTATATTTCTAATGAACCTAAAAAGGGCTATGTAAAAATCATTACTTCTTACACTGTAGTTAAAGAAGATAAAAAGAAAAATACTTGCATTTTAGATATTAATTTGGAAACTGGTCGAACTCACCAAATTAGAGCTCACCTTGCTTATATTGGTTTTCCAATTATTGGTGATGGCAAGTATGGTAAAAATGAAATTAATAAAAAGTTTAATCAGAAGACCCAATTGCTTGAATGTTACAGTTTAAAATTTAATTTAAAAAATGGCAATAATATTCTACAATATTTAAATGGGAAAACTTTTTTTATTTCTTAATATTTAAGTTTTCCCACATTTTATTAATTTTCCGCTGTTTTTAAATAATTGTTGTCATTAGATATTTCTACTGAATCTATTGTTTCTGGTAAAATATTTACACCTAATTTTTGTAAACTACTTGGTATTATTAGCTTTGTTATATTATAAAATTCTATTATTCTACAGCCAAATTCTGTTACTCCTTCTGGTATTTCAAAAATAGTTTTATTTTCATAATATTTTTTAGAAACAAATAACACATTACTTTTCAAGGTCTTAAACACCCTGCTAGTTTGTATTTTCTATTTTACGAAAAATTGGAGCTATTATTATTAAGATTTTTAAATTCAGACTTATCTAACTATGAAATGGCTAATAAAACTTTCTTTTATGCTTATGGATTTGAAATATTAAAAGATTTAGATGAAGATTATAAATTTGATTTAAAAACAAACTATGGCAGTAATGAAGAATATTTGAAAGTAACAACTAAAATATTTGAAGATTTACAAGAAAATCTAATTGATTTACAACAAGAACTAATAAAAGCAGTTACATATATTTATAAATATGAAAAAAGGCAAACTTACTGAAAATGAAGTTTATGAGTGGATTATAACTAACAAGTAAAAGAAAATACTACTATTGGTTTGATAGTAGTATCTTTTACTATTACTATATATTTTTAGATTTTTGAACTTTCTTTATATATTTAAAGATTATAAAAGCTATAACATTTATAATTAAGCATATAATCATTTCTAAAGGTTTATATGTTAAATTAAAATTAAATATCTTTAAAATGATTGATAAAATTAATCCAATCATGCAAAACATTAAAAAGTTACTATATTTATAATTTTGTTTTGTGCAGGTTTTTAATATTATCTTTGCTAACCCCACTGATGCAATGGAAAATATCATAAGGAATAAATATCCGTCTATTCCGAATTTCTGCTATATACCCAAAGAAAGTTCCGATATCTTTCATTGTACTAATTATACTCTTTCTCATTGTAATTATTTCTCCTTTTAAAATATTGATATTTTTAATTTTATTATAGTATTTATTTAAAATCAATATTAATTCTACCATTAAGACAAAAAAATAGATACTTGAAATAAAAAAGTAAATGCAATTATAAGAATAATAAATCGAATTTAGTCTTACATAAGTTCTTAATGTACAAGTTACTGCAATTTTGTTATAATTAATATGTAAATGTTTTTGGTGGAAATAAGGTAAAAATGGAAATCTAATAATGTTATATTTGCAGCCCCATTTTTTTACATCATTTTTTATTTAATTTTCATTATCTTTCAATTGAAATTTGAA
>OLNW01001023.1_pt1 | contig 29759 bp, 33 predicted proteins | sample 1672121 | NCBI WGS metagenome assembly OLNW01 (sample SAMEA3136648, study PRJEB25190) | human gut metagenome
CTCATCTTCGATACATTTCACGCTGCCGTCAGCAAACTTCTCATAATGCAAACTATCTTCACCCTTGAAGATAACAGTATCATTCTTAATGTCCTTTGCTTTCAGCTTTCCGTCCTTAACCATCTGTTGTTTTTCGGCTCTGATTCTTTCAAGCAAAACGGACGCAGGCTCGTCATTGGGGTCTTGCGGTACAAGCTTGCCCCTGATTGCAAGGTCAAGAATTTTTTGTCTTAATGCTTTTGTATCCATTATTCATCTACCTCGCCAATCAATTCTTCCAAAGCCGAAACAGCCGCAGCAATATTTGTGGATTTTTCCTTGATTTCGTAAATCAGTTCAGACAATGTACGCTCATCTACTGTGTTATTGCTTTTTATCCAAGTAATATCAAGACTTGTCTTATCTCTTGCAAGAATATCCTCATAGCTGAATTTACGCCATCTGCCGTTTGGATTTTCTTCACTGTATGTTTCCACACGCTCGGCAAGATTTCCGTCTTTGTAGCACTCAACAAACTCATTAAAATGCTCGGCTTTAAGAGGATTTGTTTTGCCAAATGACGGCATATCGGAGCGAAGGTCATAAATCCATACTTCCTTTGTATTATTCTTATCGGAAGTTCCTCTTGTGAAGAAAAGTACGTTGGTTTTTACACCCTGAGCGTAGAAAATACCTGTCGGCAGTCTGAGAATGGTATGAAGATTACATTTTTCCATAAGGTCACGGCGTATTTTTTCACCGTCACCGTCAGCAAAAAGCACGTTATCGGGAAGAACAACCGCTGCTCTTGCATTTCCCGTAGTTTTCAGACTGCGGTAAATATGCTGTAAAAAGTTCAGCTGCTTGTTGCTTGTCATATAAGTCAGGTCATCACGGGTTGCACGTTCTCCGCCTTTCTTTGTTCCAAACGGCGGATTTGTCAATACAACATCATAGTTTTTCATACTCTTTCCGATATTAGAAAGCGTATCACCAAGTATAATTTCACCGTCAATATCGTGGAGCATAGCATTCATCAAAGCAAGTCTGTGAGTATCGTGGACAAGTTCACAGCCTGTAAATGCTTCATCACGTTCAAATTGCGCTGTATCTGCATCAAGCGTAAAAAAGTTATCTGTCTGCTCACGCACATATTGACTTGCTGAAATCATAAATCCGAAAGTTCCGCAAGCAGGGTCGTTGCATCTTTCGCCCGGCTGTGGCTTGATGAGCTTTGTCATTACATCAATAAGCACACGAGGAGTAAAGTATTGTCCTGCTCCTGATTTCTTTTCATTCGCATTCTTTTCAAGTAATCCCTCATAGAGGTTTCCAAGACCTTCTTCACGAGCTGAAAACCAATCTAATCCATCTATTGTGGTGATGATTTTTTCAAGGTTTTTAGGCTCATCAATATTTGTAGCCGCACCGGAGTATATTTCACGCACTCTGCCTGTGCATTTTTCTCCGAGGTGGTCTAAAAGCTCCTTATAGAACTTTTTCAGCTCAATGCCGCTTTTAGATGTGAGCTTGTCCCATCTGTATTCTTCGGGCACTTGTGTTTCAGAACCTGTTTCTTTAGCCATTTTTAAAAACAGAATATATGTAAGCTCGGTTACGTACTGATGATATGTTATGCCATCATCTCTGAGAACATTACAGAGATTCCAAAGTTTTGATACAATTTCCTGCGTTGTCATACCGCTTTTCCTCCATCATCGTAAAGATATGTGTTTAGTTCAAGGATAATATTTTCAAGATTATTTGAAAAAACCTTATTGATTCTGCTGAATCCGCCTTGTGACCTGAAACGGCTGTCTTCATCAAAAACCTGAATATTAAGAACAGATTCATTCATAAGATAATCTTCCATTCGTTTTATCCAGTTATCCTCCAATTTGCTGAATTTGTGTGCTTTCCTGAGCTTATCAACAGCTTTTTTAATTCTTGCTTCGTGGCTTACAAGAGCCGAACCGATAGCATATCTTCTGATAATGCTTATAATATCAGCGGCAATTTCTTCGTTTGTAACTTGTGAAATAGCTGTATTAAGCTGCTGCTGAGTGAAGCCTTCTCTATCAAGTGCAAGTCGCAGTGATTTAAGACTCTCACGAGTAAGGTCTTTCGGACGAGTGCAGACAATATTCAAAGCGGCTATTTCATTTACGTGAGTACGAATAAATGTTGTGAACTCATCAAGGTAATCTTCAGGCTTTGAATCTGACTTGCCATATCCTCTTGTAGTTCCAATGAGAGTATCTTCCGTGTGAGATATAACAACGCCTTTTGGTTTACCGTGACTGCAGTCTATGAATTTGAAAATCTCAATATCTTCGATGACTTTTGATATAGCAGCAATAGTATCAAGCTTCTGCAAGCTGTCAATATACTCGTTCGGCGTACAGCCACCCGTCATATCTTTGAAGTGAGCGAGTGTTTCATCTGTCATATTACGCTTTTTTCTTTGAAGTTTTGCAATAATCTGGTTAATCTGATTCTGCAATACATCAACATTGTCAGCCGTTTCTTTTATGCCCTCAATGAGCTGCTCAAATGTAGTGTTTGGTTGCGTTACAACTGGTTTCATTGTGTTTACATCTTCAAGAGAATCATAAACACCGACAGGGTCGAATATATCAAAATGTGTTTTGTGAATTTCGGGGCATAATCTTGTAGCACGTCCGAGCATTTGTTCAAAAAGTATTCTTGATTTTACTCTGCGCATAAACACAAGATTTGTAATTGACGGAACATCAATTCCGGTTGTCAAAAGGTCAACGGTAACTACAACCGATGGATAATCCTCGTTTTTAAAGCGATTTATAGCTTCTTGTATCTTCTTTCTATCGCCATTTGCCACACTTCCCGTTATTTTCATAATAGCGTCATTGTCAATACCATATTGAGAATAAATTTCTTTCAAGATAGAAACTATCATATCGGCGTGGTCGTCATTTACTGCATATATTAGAGTTTTTCCGTTCTCTCTTGGTGTTTCAGGGTCGATATACTGAGAAATCTCCGTAAGAACTGTTCTGTTAAAAGGCTCTGTAATAACTTTCTTATTGAATGCCTCAACATCAAAATCAAGCTCATCGTCAAGCAGTTCGCCGTTTAATATTTCGTGTGTAACAGGGTCAAACACGGTAACAGTATCTCCTGCTTTATAGTGAATACCTTCTGTATTAAGTTTTGTTTCAATGTGATGAGGAGCATCGTGGTCAATCAGATAACCTTCTATTACAGCTTCTCTGTATGTGTATTTGAAAACAGGTTGTCCGAAAATTTCAGTAGTATGTAAGGCAGGGGTTGCTGTCAAAGCTATTTTTACTGCGTTAAAATACTCAATTACAGTGCGATACTTGCTCTGATAATCTCTTTGGTCACGATAAAGAGATTCATCATCGGTCATTTCTTTATCTAATATATATCCTCTGTGTGCTTCATCGACTATAATTAAATCATAGTCCGACACAGCGGGCATAGTTTCGCCTGTGTTATAAAGTACACGCTTTACCATTCCTTGTACCGTTGAAATATGAATACGAGTTTCTTTATCAATGGTTTTATCTTCAAGCCCCTTGATGTTGTAAATATCATCAATGGTAAGAAGTTCTTCCATTTTGACTTCCTTGAAAACATCATAAGTCTGTTCGCCCAAAGATGTTCTGTCAACAAGAAAAAGGATTCTGCGGAAACGTTCGGTTTTTAAAAAACGATAAATCATTCCTAAAATAGTTCTTGTTTTGCCTGTGCCTGTCGCCATAGCAATAAGAGCAGTATTCTTTCCTTCGATTATTGCTTTTTCAGCAGCTTTTATTGCATTAAGCTGGTATGGTCTGAGGTTAAGTCCACTTTTGTCTGTCAGTAAATCGTAAGGCATTTCTTCGAGCTTTTTATTTGTAGAATCGATATCGGCTTCAAGGAGTTCTTCAATACCATCAGGACTAAACCATCCCTTTAATGCAATGGGCGTATTATCAAGACTTCTGAGGTCAAGAAACCATATTCCCGATTTTTGCTTATACTGTTCAAGATAAGGTCTGCCGTTAGTTGCAAATGTAAATGGAACTTTATATTCTCCCCATTTACCGATAGTGTACTTTTCATCTTCTTTGCGAATATTGCGAGGATAATCTTTACCTTGATAATCAATAACAGATGGAATGTCTTTATGAATTGCCTTAGCTTCCACTATTGCAACAAGTTTTTCGCCGATAAACAAAGCATAATCGGCATAACCTTTGTGCGAGATTTTTGAATCTGTCGGGTATTCAGCAATAGCAAGATTACGTCCTTTTGTCGGTCTTATACCTTTTGAATATCTTATCTCATCAGTGTCAGCTTCCCATCCTACTTTTCTTAACTGTTCATCTATTAAGAGGCGTGTTTCTGCTTCGGTTTTAATTCTTTGTGTATTTGCTTGTACAACTTTTTTCTTTCTGTTTGCAACAGATTCCGCCGGAGATTCAGCCGCTTTCTTTTCTGCTTCTTTAATAAGTTTTTCTGATGTTGCATTTTCAATTTGTTTTTCAGCAATGGTAGATGTGACTGCTTCATTTTGTAAAGGCATAACAAAAGGTTTGCTCTGATAATTATATCCATCTACTCCATAAGTTTGCATAAACCATTCGCAAAGGCTGTATGTGATAGGGAGAAACTTCATCCCATCAGATACAGAAGAATAGTTATCGTGTGCAGCTTTATTGCGAATTTTTCTTAATTGATGAAGTAATGATGTTAAATCATCTGTTAAAAGACCTTCTCTATAAAGATAATCAATTTTTGAAACTTGTGAGCTGTCTGTCGGAACGGGAATATTGTCATAGTAATATATCAAGTTTACAATTGTTTCTCCAATCATACCAAGTTTCATAAGGCAAGAATTGGAGTCGCTATACAGGTATTTCTCGGCAAGCTTTCCAAATTCACTGAGAACAGGGAATTGGTTGTCCAAAAAAGCGTAATTTGAAACCATTTTATTCCTCCTATTGTATGTCAAACTTCCGATAATATAAAATTATCGGAATATGGTAGGTTAAAATAAAACTTCATCACACTATGTATGAGAAGTTGAAATATGATGCTTCATTTGGGTATACTCTTTTATATTATATCATATTGTCGTGAAGAATGCAATGGTTTCAAGTCGATTTTTCACGGCAACAGCATTTACTTTTTTGAAGAAAAGAAGTATAATAGGAGATATGAAAATAGAAGAAATAAAAAAGGGGATAAAAAATATCAAAGAGCCAAGGAGGACAGGATACGGAAATTTCCGACATAAGCTTGAAGATATAATAATCATTGGATTTTGTACCGTAATATGCGGAGGGGAAGATTTTGCCGATATGGAGGCGTTCGGCAAAAGTCGTCAGGAATATCTGGGGAAATTTCTTGAACTTCCGAACGGTATACCGGACAGTGATACATTCAGACGGGTGTTTGAAAAACTTGACCCGTCTGAACTATCGTCATGCCTGATAGATTGGGTGGCAGCCGAAAGAGCGGAGCGTGGCGTGGTTGCAATAGACGGCAAAACAATATAGTGCATTTGCTGCAGAAAATCAGCTTACGCTGGGTGAACTGACGGTTGAAGAAAAAACGAATGAAATTACAGCAGTTCCCGAACTGCTCAACCTAATTGATGTTAAAGGTTCAATTGTCACAGCAGATGCAATGAGCTGCCAGAAGAAAATCGTTGAAACAATAACCGAGAAAAAAGCTGATTATGTTATAGGGTTAAAACAGAATCAACCTGCACTGTATAAGGACACGGAAGATTATTTCAACGAATTTTATAAAGTGATTCCCTCCGCAACTACTCTCGACAAAGGTCATGGGAGAATTGAAAAGAGAGAGTATCGCCTTTTAACCGACTTATCTTGGCTTGAACAAAGGAGCGAGTGGATTGGGCTGAAAACTCTTGGTTCAGTTAAATCAACGATTACCGAAAAAGGTGAAACCCACGAGTTTACAAGGTATTTTATCTCATCATTGACTGATCTTAATGAATTTTCTTACTCCGTTCGAAAGCATTGGTCTATTGAAAATCAGCTTCATTGGTGTCTTGACGTTATCTTTCGCGAGGACGCTTCAAGAGCCAGAAAGGACAATTCTCCGTTAAATCTCAATGTACTAAGAAAGACCGCATTAAACCTCGTTTCTCAGGCTCAATATAATCGCATTAGCAAGAAACGTCTTATGTTCAGAGCCGCCCTTGAACCTGCTCTCTTTCTTGATATCCTCCTCGACCCGTCATCTGTTTCGCCTCAATAATAAATGCTGTTGCCGTGGTCGATTTTTTAAATTTTGAATAATTTATAAAACAGAAAACTGAGATATGAAAAGTGTAGGCAGCGAACTGTATACTTTTTAATCAGGGCAATTTGTACAAATTGTGGCGCAATTCGGCGTATGTGATTTGTTTAATTGTGCAGAATTACATATAAAATGATTAAAAAGTCCTTGACAAGTGACTTTAGGCAAGACGGCCAAAAGTATTTTGATTTCCTGCGGTTCCCGTCTGGCCCCATTTGACATCCCCCAGCTCCGGGAGGTCATGTCCTATGACGAGCTGGAGCTTGACCGCATCGGGGATCGGAAAACGGCGGTATTCTTCACGATTTCTGACACCACGCCCACCTATAACTTCATTGTTGCCCTGGCCTTTTCACAGATGTTCAATCTGCTGTGTGAACGGGCCGACAATGTTCACGGGGGCCCCTGCCCCACCATGTACGGGTGCTGTGGGACGAGGCGGCCAACACGGGACAGGTGCCCCAGCTCGAAAAAATCTGCGCCGTGATCCGCTCCCGCGAGGTGTCGCTGACGCTCTTTTACCAGCAGTTGGTGCAGTGCAAGGCCATTTACGATAAACACGCGGAGACAATTCTCGGAAATATGGACAGCGTGGTATTCCTGGGAGGCCGCGAGGCCAGCACCATCAAGGAAATATCGGAAAACTGGCTGGGGAAAGCAACCATCTATATGCAGACCGATGGCTGCTCGAAGGGGCAGTCGGAAAGCTACAATCTGAACACCCAGCGGCTGGGCCGGGAGCTGATGACGCCCAGCGAGCTGGCAACCATGCCCGGGGACAAGTGCATTTTACAGCTTAGGGGTCTGCCCCCGTTCTACTCCCCGAAGTATGACCTAAAAAAGCACCCGAATTATAAATACACGGCTGAGGCCGACAAAATCAAAAACGCTTTTGACCTTGATAAGCTCATCAACCGCCGCAGGCGGCCCGGGCTTAACGAGGCGTGTGAGATGTATGAGGTGGCTGTGCCGGACGATGCGCTCACGGAAGAGGACGAGGACATCCTCAACTATGACGACATCGACGATCCAGACGCCTTTGCATAAATGGACTTTGGGACAAAGTGTCCCGAAGTTGTAACCTGCCGCCAGTGATGGCGGCTTTTTTCATGGCCGGGGAACACCCGGAGAAATGGAGGCTTATATGGCTTTTTTCGCATCTGCTATTACTACCTTACAGACACTTGTGATTGCGCTGGGCGCTGGCCTGGGCGTGTGGGGCGTAGTCAATCTTCTGGAGGGCTACGGCTCGGACAACCCTGGATCTAAGTCGCAGGGCATGAAACAGCTCATGGCCGGCGGCGGCATCATCGTTATCGGCACCACGCTGATCCCTCTGCTGTCCGGCCTGTTTTAAGGTAGCGGCTTATGGGATTTCTCACCGACTGGCTGACCGACTGGCTCAAAAGCCTGCTCATTGAAGGCATTTTAGGCAATCTGAGCGGCCTTTTTGATACGGTAAATGCCCGAGTCGGGGAGATTGCGGGGGAGGTGGGAACAACTCCGGCGGCGTGGAACGCCGGAGTTTTCTCCCTCATCCGCCAGATTTCCGAGACGGTAATTTTACCGATTGCCGGGTTAGTCCTAACCTATGTGGCAGTCTATGAGCTCATTCAAATGCTGATAGACCGCAACAACTTACATGACATCGACACTTGGATGTTTTTCAAGTGGATTTTCAAAACGGCGGCGGCCATCCTCATCCTCTCCAACACATTTAATATCGTCAACGCGATTTTTGATGTGTCGCAGAGCGTGATTGCAAGCTCGGCGGGGGTGATCCAGGGCTCCACGGACATATCGCCGGATATGCTGGCGGATTTGGAGGCCACGCTGGAGACAATGGGGATTGGCTCCCTTTTGGGCCTGTGGCTCCAGTCTATCTTTATCGGCTTTACCATGACCGCGCTGAACATCGTGATTTTTGTTCTGATTTATGGCCGTATGCTGGAAATCTATATGCTGACCAGTTTAGCGCCCATCCCGGTGGCTACCCTGTCCAACCGGGAAATGGGGAGCATGGGGCAGAATTATCTGAAGTCCTTGTTCGCTATTTCCAGGGGCTTTTGATCCTGCTGTGCGTGGGCATCTATGCGGTGCTTATTCAAGGGATAGCCACAAGCGGCGATCCCATCGGCGCGATATGGGGAGCCGTTGGCTATAATCCTTTTGTCCCAGGCCCAGAGTGACCGGACGATTTTGGCAAAACAGAAACCGCCGAAAAAGCCGGGCCCGGTTAAGCGTGTGGGCCGGGTGGCCAGCGGCTCCGTCCACGGCTTTGTGCATGGCAAGATTTATGAAAACGAGCACGAAAATGTGGGCATCGAAGGAGCCCACCGCTCCGAGCTTGTGGGCGAGTCCGTTCTGCGGCATGGCTCCCAGTATGTGAAACGGAAAATCCGGGAGCCCCCGGCAAAGGCTGTCCGGCGGGCCGAGTCCAAATATATCAAGGCCACGGCGGACTATCACTTCCGCACCGCCGCCCAGGATCACCCGGAGCTGTCTAAAAATGCCCTGTCCCGCTACTGGCAGAAACGGCGGCTCCGCAGGCGGTATCAAAAGCAGGCGAAGGAGGCCGCCAAACACGGGGCCCAGGCCGCCGGGAAAACGGCTGTAACTACGGAAAAACTGGCGGCCCAGGCGGTGGGTTTTGTCAAACGCCATCCCGTGGGCTGTCTGCTGGTCCTGGCCTGCGTCCTGCTTGTGCTGGTGATGCAGTCCTGCTCGTCCTCCCTTGTCACGCTGGGGAACAGTACCATCGGCGCGGTGGGGGCAAGCACCTACCCTTGCGAGGATGGGGATCTGCTTGGGGCTGAGGACGCCTACTGCGGTTTAGAGACGGAGCTTTCCGACTATCTGGACAGCTACGAAAGCACTCACGATTATGACGAGTATCATTTTGACCTGGATGAGATCAAACATGATCCCTATGTGCTGTTGTCCCTTTTGTGTTCGCTCCATGAGGGGCAGTGGACGCTTGACCAGGTGGAGGGCTCCCTGCAAATGCTCTTTGACCGCCAGTACATTCTGACTGAGGATGTAGTGGTGGAGGTGCGCTACCGGACGGAAACCCGCACCGACAGCGAGGGCAACGATTACGATGTGGAAGTCCCTTACAATTACTACATCTGCTTTGTGACGCTGGAAAACAAAAATCTGTCCCATCTGCCTGTCTATCTGTTGAGTGAGGATCAGATGTCCCGGTACGCCATCTACATGGCAACATTGGGAAACCGCCCCGACCTGTTCCCCGGCTCCGAGTATGTGGGAAAGTACACGGAAACGCCGGAGGGCTACGAAGTGCCCGGGGAATATCTGGACGATGAAACCTTTGCCGCCATGCTCTCCGAGGCACAGAAGTACATCGGCTATCCCTATGTGTGGGGAGGCTCCAGCCCGTCCACTTCCTTTGACTGCTCCGGCTATGTGTCCTGGGTAATCAATCACTCCGGCTGGAATGTGGGCCGCCTGGGGGCCCAGGGGCTCCCGGCTGGAAACCTCCGGCCCGGATTTTTTCAAGTATTACTCTACCCAGCGGCCCGTGGATATAGCCACCTATCCCCGCCCGAAGGACAACCTGCCTGTGGCCCATCTCAACTACAACGCCCGCCAGCCAGTGGAGGGCGAGTCATTCCGGGCATGGGGCGAGCTGTGGTATCTCCACCCGCTGACGGAAGAGCAGATGGCCGATTATGAGCTGAGGCCCGCCCATGACAATCCCGTGGGCCGTGAGCCTGTGCCGGAGCGGGGTGCGGCAAAGAAACCGCCGATTGCTCGGCAGATGAAAGAGGCCGGACGCAAGGCCTGGGAACACCGGGCCCCGGATGCACCGGAAAAGAAAAGCCCCAGCCGGGGCGACAGATAGGAGGACTGCGCTATGGAGAAAAAACGGGAACAGGAACTTGCCGACCAGGAGGCCCTGCGGCTGTACCGGGAATTTCACGCCCCGATACCGAAAGAGCCCCCGGAACGGGAAAAGCCGTTGGACAAGGTAAAGGAGCCGCCCCGGGCCAGCCGGAGCCTGGAACGGGAGGAACGATGACAAAGAAACGCCGCCGTCCATCCATCTTCATGTGATGGTGTCGGAGGGGGAGCAGGCGCTCATACGGGAGCGCATGGCCGAGGCGGGCATCCGCAACATGGGAGCCTATATGCGGAAAATGGCCCTAAACGGCTATGTGCTCCATGTTGACCTGTCCCCCGTCCGGGAACTGGTATCGCTCCAGCGGCGGTGCTCCAACAACCTTAATCAAGTGGCAATCCAGGCCAACACCTACGGCGGCATTTATCCCGAGGAGATCAAAGGGCTGCAACGGGACTATGAAACGCTGTGGGGGCCCTTATCTGATCTTTTGAAAAAGCTGTCTGCGATTGTGGGGTGTTAGCCCTGCCGGGGAGCGGTTTAGCCGTTCCCTGGCTTTCACTACTTCGGTACAATTTGTCCCGAAGTCAATAACATAGACAAACCATTTTCTTTATGTTATGCTTTCTTAAAATAACAATGTAGCTAACTGAAATATTTTCCAAATAATACTTCCTTAAATCCATAGTACCCCGCTCCTCAAGACAGAATACTACTACAATTTTTATGACTTAATCAGTGATGTAAATACCACTTATAATGTATTTTATGGTGTGCAGGAAACGCAGAATTATAAATTCATTATTAGTGACACCGATGATGCAATAGAAAAATTCAAATATTTATGTCTGCCAGAAAACGAAAATCATGATAAAGAGAATAAGTGTTGGTTTTATTTGATTTGATTTGATTTTATTTTATCTTAATAAAAATGGGTATTATATTGAAGAATTTCCCAGAATTATTGAACATCCACCTTTGGATAGTTTTGAGTTCGTTAATAAAGAAATAAGGAATAAGCTAATAAACAATAACAAAGATGTTAATGGTACGGTTCCGTATAGAGAGCGGAGAAAGTTTGTTGCAAATCTTACATTTAGCCAAAAGGATAGATACATAGAATTGGGTAATGTGATAGAGGCGAAATTTAAGGAAATATCTACTCGGCAAGCATCATTTCAAAAAATGAGCACAGATGAAAAACTGGCTGAAATAGCAAACTTGATAGAAAACCTTTTGAAGAAAGACGGAAATTATATTACGCTTGATTATTCAAAAATATGTTTTGATTATATTAGCGAAGACACAATTAAAAATTACAGGAAAAGGATACAATGCTTTAGACACTCGGCAACAAAATCAATTAACGAAAGAAATGCGTTTTCAGAGGTTCAAAAGACCTTTATGATTGATTTGGGATTGACCATTATTAAGGTAATTCATGCTTTGTTAAATGAACAAGAGTAAATTATTTTGTACTCTACAACAACTAAAATGAGCTGCTCACAAGAAAAGCTGTTTGCTATTGTGAAGTGTTAGCCCTGCCGGGGAGCGGTTTAGCCGTTCCCCGGCTTTCACTCGCTTTAGCGAGTTCCGCGCCAAGCGGAATCAATAACCACCCGCTTTGCGGGTGAGGTTGAGAATTTAAATAGAGCCGCACCGATGGGATAAGGTAGAATAAGTTTCACAAATTGAAAAGAGGATAAAAAGAGACATGGTTTGCAGATCTCTGGTAGAATGAAGTCGCAACACACCATTCGAAAGGAGACAGCAAACCATGTCCGAGAAGATTGTACAGCTAAATGAGGAAGTAATCAAGGGCCAGCTCAAGGAGTTGGTACGAGGCAGCGTAGAGGAAACCCTCAACGAACTGCTGGAGGCCGAGGCGGAGAAGCTGACCCAGGCAGCCCGGTACGAGCGCAATGAGCAGCGCCAGGGCTACCGCAGCGGCCACTACAGCCGCAACCTCACCACCACTTCTGGAGATGTCACGCTCAAGGTGCCCAAGCTCAAGGGTATCTCTTTTGAGACTGCCATCATTGAACGGTACCGCCGTCGGGAGAGCAGTGTGGAAGAGGCTCTCATTGAGATGTACCTGGCAGGCGTATCCGTCCGGCGTGTGGAGGACATTACTGAGGCCCTGTGGGGCAGCAAGGTTTCGCCCTCCACCATCAGTGAGCTGAACAAGAAAGCATATGTCCACATTGAGGATTGGCGAAATCGCCATTTACAAGGCGAGCGGTATCCATACGTCTATGTGGACGGGATCTATCTGCGCCGTAACTGGGGCGGAGAGTTTGAAAATGTGGCCATTCTGGTGGCGATTGCAGTCAACGAGGACGGATACCGTGAGGTCTTAGGTGCTGCCGAGGGCATGAAAGAGGACAAGGCCAGTTGGATCAGCTTTTTCCAGTGGCTCCGTAGCCGTGGCCTGAACGGGGTAAAACTCATCGTTGGAGACAAGTGCCTTGGTATGCTGGAGGCTGTGGGAGAAGTGTTTCCTGAGGCCAAATACCAACGCTGCACTGTCCATTTTTACCGCAATGTGTTCTCTGTGATACCTCATTCCAAGGTGAAGCTGGTGGCCAAGATGCTTAAGGCGATCCACGCCCAGGAGAGCAAGAAAGCTGCCCAGGAGAAGGCCAAAGCCGTGGTGGAGCAGCTGCGCGCTATGAAGCTGAAAGAGGCTGCCAAGAAGGTGGAGGATGGCATTGAGGAAACGCTGACCTACTGCGACTTTCCCAGCGAACACTGGACTTGCATCCACACCAACAATGTCATTGAGAGGCTGAACCGGGAGATCCGCCGCCGCACCCGTGTGGTGGGTAGTTTCCCGGACGGTAACTCTGCTCTCATGCTAGTCTGTGCCCGGCTGCGCCATGTGGCCGGCACCCAGTGGGGCAACAAAAAGTACATGAACATGAAGCACTTGGAGGCTGCCGTTGAGGACGCCTCCATTGCTGGTTGACTTCATTCATCCCGGAGTCTGCAAACCAATTTGCGCAAAATCCTTGACACTACCGGCGGACAGTTTAGCACATAGTAAATGGGTGTGCAAGTATCACATCGTGTTCACGCCGAAGTATAGAAGGAAGATAGATTATTGGGGGATGCGGGAGGATATCCGAGATATCATCCGGAATTTATGCAAGTGGAAAGGGGTAGCGATCCTGGAGGGAAAAGTAATGCCGGATCACATCCATCTATTGTTGTCGATACCGCCCAAGTATTCGGTGTCAAGCTTCATGGGATATCTGAAGGGAAAAAGTGCGATGATGATATTCGAGCGTCACGCAAATCTCAAGTACAAGTACGGCAACCGACACTTCTGGGCCACCGGGTATTACGTCAGCACGGTAGGCTTACAGGAGAAGGCCCTGAGGAAGTATATTCAAAAGCAAGAGAAACAGGATCAGATAGAGGACAAAGTTAGCACGAAAGAGTACGAAAACCCTTTTAAGGGTAACGCGAGGTAATCAGTCCACAATGGCTTGAACGTAGTGAAAGCCAGCGTCTTTTAGGCGCTGGCCTCACTATGGCCCCTACGGGGCTATTTCAAGCCACCCCTTTCAGGGGTGGTCTTGACTACTTCGGGACAATTTGTCCCGAGGTGTTGAAAGCCGGAGCCATCCTTGTTGTCCCTCCCGGACAGAGGTATAATTATCGTATAGGGATAACCTGTCAATCAAAACAAGGAGGTAGCAAGTTATGCGGATCATTCTGAAAATCATCGTGGCCCCTTTTGTGCTGGCCCTTACGCTCATGGTAGCGGTATTAAACTTTAGTGTGTCTCTTGCGTCCTGGGTGTTTGGCATCCTGTCCTCTTTTCTCGCATTGTGCGGCCTGTTTGAACTGTTCATCCAGGGCAATCCACAATGGGGGATCACGGGGCTGGTGCTTGCTTTTCTGCTTTCCCCTTTCAGCCTGCCCGCCGCAGCCGAGTGGCTGGTCTGCCTGCTGGACGATCTCAACTACTCGTTAAAGAGCTTTATCACGGGATGACGCTTTGGGACAATTTGTCCCGAAGTCCTATGCGGCGGCTGGAACACAGCCGCCCTTTTTCTTGAAAAGGAGGTGCGGCCACGGCTACAACTTACATCCGGCCCTACAAAGTAGCGGCGGGAAAAACGGCTGTTCAGACGATGGAGGAGCGGTTTGCCTATGGGCTCAATCCGAAAAAGCTGGGGGCCGTGTCTGCCTATCTCTGCGATCCAGCATCGGCCCCCGCCGAGTTTCTTCTGACAAAAAGCCAGTACCAGGCGGAGACGGGCCGGGCCGTGGAGCGCGGGGCCCTGTTCTTTCAGATCCGGCAGGCGTTTCCACCCGGTGAGGTCACGCCGGAGGAGGCAAACAAAATCGGCTATGAAACGGCTATGCGCTGGACGAAAGGCAAGTATCAGTTTTTCGTCTGTACCCATATTGACAAGGGCCATCTGCATAACCACATTTATTTCAATTCCACGGCCTTTGACTGCTCCCGGAAGTTTCATAACTTCATCGGCTCGTCCTTTGCTCTGCGGCGGCTCTCTGACCGGGTGTGCATTGAGCATGAGCTGTCGGTTATTCAAAATCCGAAACAGCACAGCAAGGGCCGTTTCCTCCACTATGGCCAGTGGATCGGGGAAAAACCGCCGTCCGCGCAACAGCGGGTGCGGCTGGCCGTTGTGGAGGCTCTGGAAAAAAAGCCCGCCGACTTTGCGGCCTTTCTGCGGCTCATGGAGGAGGCTGGCTTTGCGGTAAAGCATGGGCGCGGCGGTGTGCTCTCGTTCCTAGCTCCGGGGCAGGATAAGTACACCCGCCTGCGGGCATCCACCCTGGGAGACGGCTTTGATCCCGAGGGCATCCGGGCGGTAATCGCCGGGGAGCAGCCCATCCCGGAGCTCCCGGAGGACAGTCCAGCCCCGCCCCGGCGCGTCAATCTGATGATTGATATTCAACAGCGCATGGCCCAGGGCAAAAGCCCGGCCTATGAGCGGTGGGCGAAGGTTTACAATTTGAAACAAATGGCCGCCGCGCTCCAGTATCTCCAGGAGCATAACCTTATGGACTATGACGAGTTGTCCGCAAGTACCGAGGCGGCGGTGGATCGCTTTCATACTTTGGCCGGGGAGCTGCGGGACACGGAGGCGGCGCTCTCGCATACTGTCCGGCTCATGGGGGCCACGGTGGACTATGCAAAGACGCGGCCTGTATTTAACGGCTACAAGGCGGCGATGAATGAGATATTAGTTGGGGCAAAACTCCCGAAAATGAACGCGCTGAAAAAGGAGCGCCGGGAGCTCTCCGAAAAGAAAAAGGCCCTTTATGCTGAGTACCGCAAGGCCCAAGCGGATATGCGGCAGGCTGTGGCGGTCAAGGCGAACATTGATTATCTGCTCGGCCACACGGACGGGCGGGAAAATAAGGCCCAGGAGCGTTAGCCCGGGCCGCAGGTAACAGGCGCATCGCGCCGGGACTTTGGGACAATTTGTCCCGAAGTCCAGCGGGTTTGGGGAGCTCCCCAACAAGCATTTTTGCGGGCCTTGTGCCTGCAAAAATTTCGGAGTGTGGCCACACCCGAATTGCTTGCCGAAACCGCGCAACCCGCAACATGGCGCAAAAAACGGAGGCCGCGCTTTTCTTACGCTCCCTCCGTTTCCCGGGCTTGCTTGAGTCCCTCTGCTGTGGCTTTGATAACGGTTAGTTCTTTTTCATCCATTGAATTAAGCATGACATCAATCTGTTTCCGGCAGTTGCTCTCTCCTTTGAGTTCATCCGGGAAAAAGAATTGATCCACGGAAATTTCCAGCAGGGTGACGAGCTTGTAAAAAACATTGAGGCTGGGGTGCTGGCCCCGGTTTTCCATATACATGATCGAGCGCGGGGTACGATCCACAAGCTGAGCCAGGTATTCCTGTGTTCAGCCTTTTGCCTCCCGTTTGCGTTTGATCTCACGGCCAAGGGCGTGAAAATCAAGGTTTTTGTCATATTGGTACATTCTCATATCACCCTATATTATTCTACATTTCGGGTGAGACTATGAGAACGAAATAAGTTTTTACTTATAGTAGTATTTTGTTTCGTGTTTTTTAAAAAGTGTGCCAAAATCACAGTATATCGTTGACCTAATAGGTAAATTGGTGTATAATGGTATTGACCTAATAGGTCAATATTTTGCTGTGTGTAAGGAGATACCTATGCCGATAAAATTATTAGATTTAGAACCGCAAAGGCGAGATGCTATTCTCAATGCTGCATTAAAAGAATTTGCAGTACAAGGATATGACAATGCATCTACGAATGTAATTGCTAAAAACGCTGGAATTTCCAAAGCTCTTATGTTTCACTATGTAAGCAATAAGCAGGAGTTATTTTTTATCGTATATGACTACTTTTCCAATTTGATAAAACGAGAATATTTCGAGCAGATGAACTACGAAGAAAAAGATGTATTTGAAAGACTACGGCAGTCTTATCTGCTACAAATTAAGATGTCTGAAAAATATCCTTGGATATTAGAATTTGGAAAACTCAAACGCATTACGAACTCCGGTGAAGTTAATCACGAATTGGAACTTAGAGCGCATAAAGATCAATCCAACTGTTACCCAAAACTTTTTGATAATATAGATGAAGCTAAGTTTAGAAAAGAGCTGGATTTAGAGAAATGTAAACAATTTATTTTTTGGTCAAATATTGGATTTGCTGAGCAAGTATTGGAAGAAATACGAAATAGCGAAAGTTCTTCCTTAGATACCGAGTCTATTGTAAAAAAACTTGATGAATACTTTAATGAACTCCGGAAAATCTTTTATGAGTCAAAATAAATTTTCCGAAACATTAACCTCTACCAGACGAAATAGACGTTTTTTGACTTGCTTGCTATCCGTAGTGATACTTGTTGTTATAGATATGGCTTTTCAAAAATCAAATGAGAGGGAGCAAGAAGTGCAGACAATAAATAATCCGATTGTTGTTCAATTCCCTTTAAGAGGAGAATGGCTTTCCCCTAATACTCCGGGGACAAAAATTCCAAGTCATGGTACAAATCAATTAGGGACAACATACGCTTATGATTTTATACAAGTAGACTGGAATAGGACTGGCTTACCAGCCTACCGTGTAAGTCCGCTACAGTATCTTTTTTTCGGTGTTCCTCTGAATGAATACTATTGCTGGGGGCAAGAAATATATGCTCCCTGCGATGGTACTGTTGTTGTGGCCGAGGACGGTTATGAAGAACGGACTCGAACAAATCTATTCTCCGATTTTTCAAATGCGTATAAAAATACTCACTATTTTGATCCAGAAAAAGATGATACTCGATCTGTTGCCGGGAATTACATAATCATAGAATGTGGTGAAAATGTTTACGCAGCACTTTGCCATCTCCAAAGTGGATCAATTCAAGTTTCTGTTGGTCAAAAAGTGAAAAAAGGCGATTTTATCGGGCGTATAGGTCATTCCGGGAACTCTTTTGCCCCACATTTACATTTTCAGCTTATGGACAGCTGTGACATAACCGTTGCCAATGGATTACCTTGTGCTTTTGAAGAATACGAAGTATATCAAAATGGAGAATGGCGTACCATCAAAAATGGAATACCCACAAGTCGAGATAGAATAAGGTTTTCAAAATAGAGTAAAAACGAAGTGAGAATTACAATTACTGGCCGCCCAACGGGATAATAAAAAAACCGTTGTTTCGGCGGCTGAATATTCACGCGCCAAAACAAAATACAGTAGCCTTACGGCGGTTTTGAAATAACAAATTTCAAGCCGCCGTTTTCTTTTCAAAAAATGAGAATACGGAGGGTGTGTTAAAGTCGCCCTTTTTTAAGGATACGGCGGTGTCCAGGAGGTATCGCTGTGTCCTTTATCTTTTTTCATCCCCCTAACCTGTCAAAAAAGCCCACCCGCCCAGCAGGATCAGTCCGGCGGTGGATGCGAAATTTGGCAGTACATAAATGAATTTGTAATTTCATGCGCTTGCGTGGCTTTGCGTCGCGCAGGCGCTTTTTGTTATCCCCACTTCGAGACAAAGTGTCCCGAGGTGCGGGGCGGCTCCCCAGGGTGCCGTTCCCCGCCGGGCCCCGTTTCGGTCACTCGTCCACCAAACACCGAAACGGAGGTTTACTTATGACTATAATCAATCTGAAAGATTTTTATTATTGGTACACCCAGGATCAGCTCATCGAGGTTTCTGACAAAGTGGCGGAGGTCTTTCTTGCGGATGCCCGTTATGAAATGGCCTATCAGCGGCGGCTCTCCCGGCACAAGGCGCAGTATTCCCTGGACTGCGAGGACGGGATCGAATACTCGGCCTGCCTGCATGAGCCCACGCCCCAGGAACTTTTGGAGCGGATGGAGCTCTTTATCCGTCTGTGGAACGCGCTCAACTCTCTGCCGGAAATCCAGGGCCGGAGGATTGACGCGCACATCATTCTTGGCAAAAGCATAAAAGCGATTGCCGAGGCTGAAGGCGTACATGAGGAGTCTGTCCGCCAGTCCATCAAAAGAGGGCTGGAACGCATGAAAAAAATCTTTTGATTTTTCTGTTTCCCCCACTTGGAAATGATGAAAAAATGTCTCGGTTTATGAGAGGAGATTTTCTTTTCTCCGCAGATGAACAAGGGTGGCCCCGAGCATGATCCGGGGAGCCGGGCGGCGGGTGCGCGGTGACTTCCCAAAAACGGGAATGAGCGAACAACACCAGCGCCGCAAGTGGGACGGGCCATCTCACGGCCACGATCCGGCGGTGGACAAGCTGGCCGCTTGTCCCTCCGGGCCGCCCTCTCGCCTGCGTGGGGACGCCGCGCCGAGTATAGTTGTCTTTGGACAGGTCAAGAAAATGGGCGCGGCGTTCCCTAAATTTTATCAAAGGGGGAATAAAAAAATGAAGTACGATCCTGCATTGGCCGCTATGTTGGCCGAGCCGTGGAGCAATAACGCCTGCCGGGGATATGTGATGTATGCGATGGAAAACTGCGGTTTTTCCCCTGAGGACATCCGGCGCGTTGTTCGGGAGCTCCATTATGTGTTTGACTTCAAGTCTTTAGACGAGGCCCAGCGCCATTATGAAAACGGGCCGTATTAACATCGAGACAATGTGTCCCGATGTGAGGACAGGCCAAAGGGCGGCACTTTTGCGGTGCCGCTTTTTTGCGTTTCCCCACAGGACAGCGGGAGGCGTTTAGCAATTTGAAAGAAGGAGGTTTTACCGTGAGATTATCCGCACAGGAACTGGAACAAATGAAAAGCGTTGACATTGGCGCAGTTGCCCCCGAGTCTCTGCCCGATGTGAGCGGTATGACCTTTGACAACGCCCTTTCCCGCAAAGAGCGCATAACAAGGTTTTTACAGATTGTCAAAAATCCGTACTGCTTTTGCATCGGTGGCATCGGCGTTCAAATCGAATTTTCAGAGAACGGGCCGTCCCTGCAGGACACTTTAACGGACTATTTGATCCGGCAGAAAAGCGGGCTGTAACTTCGGCTGCGGCCCGCCCTACTTCGAGACAAAGTGTCCCGAGGAGGAGCCATCCTTGTTGTCCCTATGGGACAGAGTTATAATATAAGTGTAATGTGATAGGGAAGGAGGAACAATGTCACGAACAAAAAACAGAGGGTTTCAGCAGAGTTTCTCTCCCTCTTATACAATCCGGCGCTGGCGGCTGGGGAAATATATCCGGCTATCCAAAGAGGACTTGAAAAAGGGAAAGGATGACAGCAACAGCGTAAAAAACCAGCGCGATCTGTTGAATGATTTTTACCAAAGACACATTGAGGAATTTGAAAGCATTACCTTTTATGTGGACGATGGGCACACAGGGACAGACGCAAACCGCGAGGACTTCCAGCGGATATTAAGCGATGTTATGAGCGGAAAAGTCAACTGTGTGGCAGTAAAAGACCTTTCCCGTTTTGCCCGGAATTATAGCGATGCGGGAAGTCTGATTGATAATCTGTTTGTGCAGATGGGTGTCCGCTTTATCAGCCTTGCGGAAAATGTGGACAGCTTTACAAACCCGGACAGCGTTTCCAGCATCATCGTCCCCATTACGAATGTAATGAACGATCAATACTGCTATCAAACTTCAAAGAAAATCCGCCAGGTATTTGATTACAAGCGGCGCAACGGGCAGTACATCGGCTCCTTTGCCCCCTACGGCTATATAAAAGATCCGAAAGATAAGCACCAGTTGATTGTCGATTCCGAGGCCGCCGAGATTGTAAAGCTCATTTATAACATGACTTTGCAAGGGGAAACAAGACGGGCCATCGTCTACCACTTGAATGACCACGGCATCCCCAGCCCGACAACCTACCGGAAAAACAAAGGTCTGCCGTATTCCTGCTCTGTATCTGACAATCCCATGTGGGGAGATCGGGTGCTGAAAAACATTCTCACAAATCCCATTTATACCGGGGATTTAGTCCAGGGCCGCCGCCGTGTAAAAAGCTACAAGGTACATGAGATTGAGGCGGTGCCGGAGGAAGAATGGGTGCGGGTGACTGATACCCACGAGGCAATCATAGACCGGGAAACCTTTGATAAGGTGCAGGCCCTTTTGAAACGGGACACCCGGACGGCTCCACGGAAAACGGAGCTCCATCTGTTCAGCGGCTTTCTCCGCTGTGCAGATTGCGGAAAATCCATAACACGGAGCCAGAGCGGGAAAAATGTATATTATGCCTGCTCTACTTACAAATACCGCTCCCGGGCCGCCTGCTCCATGCACTCAATCAAGCATGAGCGGCTGGAAACCGCCGTCCTGTTTGGTATTCAGTACCAGGTACATTTGGCTGTTTCCTATTCCGAGGCGATTGCCCGTATCAATTCGGCCCCTATCAAAAAAAGCCAGTCTTTCCGACTGGACGATCTGATTACCGCAAAGGAGCGGGAACTGGCGAAAATTACCCGTTACAAACAGTCCCTTTATCAAGACTGGAAAGACGGGGAAATTACCCAGCAGGACTACCGGAACATGAAAGCCGACTATGAGCGGCAGGCCGCCGCCCTTTCCGATGTGCTGGAACGGCTGAAAACGGAACGGGCAGAACTGGCAAACGGTGTTGACAATGAACATCCCGCGCTGGTGGCATTTATGAAATATCAGAACATCAAAACGCTCAACCGGGAAATCCTCATTGAGCTTGTGGATCACATAAAGGTCTACGAAAACGGTAATATCAAGATTAAATTCAAGTTTGCTGACGAGCTCCGCAAGATTGCCGAGTACATTGAAATTAACACTTCTGAAATTCCCGCCGTGGCGGGCTAAGGCCCGCTACATCCTATCTGGCAGTGTGTTTTCCTAATATGAAACATTCATATGCTTGCTGCGTTACTTATATCTTCAGAAGCTCCACCCGACAATTGACGTATTTCACGCCCGTATCGGCTAAAACAATGCTCCCGGCGTAGGTTTTGCCCGTTTTCGGGGAATAGAGCTTTTTTATATCTGCTTTGCCGTTCTTTAAGAGCGCGGCGGCGATTTTCGGGGAAAATATTACTTTCCGTTCCTCAAAGAAACGGTCATTTTTCCACATGGTAAAGCTGCACTCTTTGTTAGAACAGTAATATTTTTTCTTTCCCTCATAGACGGGACAGCCGCAGCGGGGGAATTTCCCGGTTTCCTCACGCTCCGGCACGAAAAGCTGCGATTTGTCGTCGGAAAGGAAAGGATAGGTCTTTACAAGCTCCCGAGCCATTTCCTCAATCTCCTGCATGAAGTGTTCCGGGTCTGCCTGCCCCTTTGCTATCTAGGTCAGACGGTTTTCTCATTCTGCGGTCAGCTTCGGGGAAGTGAGGGTTTCCGGCAGGACGCATACAAGGTTGATACCGCCCTTTATAGGAAGTAGCTGTTTTCCTTTACGGGTAACAAAGCCACCGTTTATCAGTTTTTCAATGACAGCGACGAGGGTGGCGGGCGTTCCAAGCCCTCGGCGTTCCGCGTCCGGGTCGGTTTCCTCGTTCCCGGCGCGTTCCATAGCAGAGAGCAGCAACGCTTCATTGTGTGGCTTTGGCGGCGTAGTGTCATACGCCGTTATCCTTGCCGCCGGGTGTTCAAAGGTCTGCTCCTTAAAAAGCTCCGGCAGCGCGGACGGTTCCCCGGCTTCTTCCTCCGGCTTTCCTTTGAGGGTTTCCGCAAAACGGCGTTCTATCTCTTTCCACCCGGCAGAAAGGACGGTCTTTCCTTTGGTGGTAAATTCTTCTCCCGCGCAGGAAAAAACCGTCGTAATCGCTTCAAAGGTGTGCGTCGCGGCGGCTTCATACATAGGCGCGTCCCAGCAAGGGTAAGGATATTCGCTCACTTTCCGGCAGCGCGGAAAGGTCAGTCTTAGAAAGCTCCCTTGTTGGTATGATTGCATGGTGGTATGATACCTTTTTGATGTTTAGGAGCTTTCCAACCTCCAGCGAAAAATCCATGCCGGACAGAAAGGGGAGCTTTTCGCTAAGAAGCGTTACCATGCCCTCCGCCGTTTCTCCCATGTATTCCTCCTGCTTGTCTTTTATTTTGATGTTTTTATTATATAATACTTGTCCACTTTTTTAGTATATATCCAACATAGGTCTATGTCAAAAGTAGGAACAACAACGGATAACCCGATTATTGAATCAATTAACGGTTGGGTTAAAGAAGAATTATATAAAGATTTCAATCTTTATCGATGTGATGACATTGAATCCTTGATAACTGAATATGTTAAATACTACAATACTGAACGTCCTTCAACCAAATGCGGTAGAAAAAGCCCTGTTCAGTTCAAAACTGAACAAGGCTTTGCTTAACTTATTTATTTTAAGTCTTTTTTATTGTCTACTTTTGCTTGACACCTTCAGTTTAACAGTAAGGTAAACTTGATCTTTATAAGTTGTCCAAAAGCTGACCAAACAAGATTTGAAATCTCGTAAGCAACATAATATAGCCGTTTTTGAGAAGATTTCTTATCTCTTCGAGAACTGAGGCGCGCGACGGGCTGCCTTGAGACCGTACTTCTTTCTTTCCTTCATTCTTGGATCACGAGTTAAGAATCCAGCCTTCTTAAGAGTCGGACGAAGCTCAGGATCGTAAACAAGAAGCGCTCTTGAAAGGCCGTGTCTGATTGCACCAGCCTGACCTGTTACACCGCCGCCTGTAACTGTGCATATTATATCAAATTTATCGCTTGTATCAGTTAAATTAAGAGGCTGACGAACTATCAGCTTAAGAGTTTCAAGACCGAAATATTCATCAATGTTTCTTCCGTTAATTGTGATATTTCCTGATCCTGGATAAACTCTGACTCTGGCAACAGAATGCTTCCTTCTGCCCGTACCGTAGTAATATTTAGTTTTTGATTCGTACATTTAAGCTTTCCTCCTTATATTATAATTCGTAGGCAACAGGCTTCTGAGCCTCATGCTTGTGTGCGGCGTTTCTGTAGGTTCTCAAACGCTTAATCTGATTTCTTCCCTGAGAATTATTCGGAAGCATACCGTTCACAGCCAACGTCATAGCTCTCTGAGGATTCTTTTCCATCATTTCCTTATAACTGATAGATTTCAGTCCGCCGATCCAGCCCGTATGCCAATAATAATTTTTATTTTCAAGCTTTTTGCCTGTGAGAACAGCTTTTTCACAATTAATAATAATCACATGATCACCGCAATCTACATGAGGAGCATAGGTAGGCTTATGCTTACCTCTGAGAATATGAGCGGCTTTTGCAGCAACGCGTCCGAGCGGTTTGCCGGTTGCATCTAATACATACCATTTACGGCTTACTTCATTAGCCTTTGGCATAAATGTTGACATAATTTGTTTTCCTCCGTTATTAATTTTTTGTAAGGCTTATAAACTCGGCGGGTTAATCCGGTTCGGTGTGCATTCCGCAAGTAAACTGCACCATAGCCTTGACATTACGAGGATAATTATAACAAATCAAAATAATAAAGTCAATACTGATTTTACGGTTTTTTTAATTTATATTCAGTTCTCGCTTGTTTTCTCTTCATTTTTCTCGTTTTCTCTCTTATTCTTAAAGTTCATTCTAAAATAAAAAAACTATATATCGCTTGAGAATTCTATATGTGTTTTATTACTTTTTTCTTTTCTTTTTTCTAACAGAAAAACCAAAATCGCCAAGTTTTCTTCCTAAAGCAAAATACTCTCCGTGAGAATAAGCCGCAAGTCCGCATTGCTGAAGATTAAGCTTGCCCTTGCTGTCTATATATCTTTCGTCAATATCTGTCCCGACAATTTCAGCGATAAACATATCATGACTCCCAAGAGGAATAATCTGCTTAACAACGCATTCCAAGCAAAGAGGAGATTCGTCAATAATCGGAGCATTGATTTTTTCTGCTGCTGAAGGATGCAATCCGCAGCTTTTAAATTTATCTGTTTTTGCACCGCTTTTTACACCGCAAAAATCAGCAGTTTTAACAAGCGCCGACGTAGTCAGATTAATAACGAACTCACCAGACGACTTAATAATATTATATGAATATCTTTCAGGCCTTACTGAAATATAAGTCATAGGCGGCTTGGTATTCGCAATACCGGTCCAGGCTATTGTTATTATATTAGGCTTTTCTATCGTACCGCATGAAACAAGCACCGGAGGTACCGGAGACAATAGCGTACCGCCGTTCCAGAATATTTTTCCCATTTAAAATCCTTTCAATATATGTAATTTTATTTTTTATATTATGCCGCTATATCCTTACGTTTAAATTTAATAATTCCGGTTATAACCGTAACGACGTCATTTGACAAACCAGGAAAAAACCAAAGTCTAATCCATATTTCCCAAACCGGAGGAAAACTTTATAAGCTCCCCTACTCTCATACCTGGATAAAAAATACGCCCTGACGGTATATAACCGACTTTTGAAAGTATTTCAGTAGTTTTTTCCAAAGGATTTACGAACCTCGGCATAATCTATAGTAGAACGAATAAGTCCTAAAAGAATTCTGACAGTCGTTGATTTTTCTGCGCAATACGGATCGATGAAGCCAAAGAACTCACCTTCTCCGACAATCAGATTTAAATCGGTTATACCCTTCAAATTAAATCTATAGGCTGAGTCATTATATCATATACTCAAAGAGGTCATGATATAATTATCCGATACGCAGGGAGCCAATCTCATATTTGCGCATCCGCGAGGACATTTTAGATAAATATATAATAATCGCTTGCGAATATTATATCACATAATGAAATTTTTCTCAAGTTATTAACTAATTCTTAATTGTCATTTAATTTATAAATCCCTCCCCAAATATTTTACTTGCGTCAGTTAAAATTATAAATATTTTTTCATCTATTTTCTGCGCTTCCTTTTTAATAGCATAGGCTTGAGAATTTGAACATGCACATATCAAAACGTTCTTTTCATCCTTGGTAAATGTTCCGACAGCCCGTATTGACGTAGAACCCCTTCCGCTCACCTCAGAAATTTTCTGCGCTACAATATCAGCATGCTTGGTAATAATAACAAGCATCTTTGCGGCTCCTACCCTATACATAATCTTGTCAATAACCACAGACGCTATAAAAGTAGATATAACTCCGTATAAAATTGCATCTATATTTCCAAAAACAGGCCATCCAAGGGAAATAATAATCAAATCAATACTCATCGTAACAAATCCGATAGAAAAATAAGGCTTAATGGTTTTTATAGTCATTGTAAGAAAATCTGTACCGCCCGACGAGGATCCGCGCATATAAAAAATAGCTAAGCCGGTTCCAAGAAAAATACCGTAATATAATGCGGCAAGAACCGGTGAACCGGAATATGAAGGAAAATAAGGAAAAATTATATCTATAAAAATATTGCAGATTATCATTGAACGAACGCTTTTTATAAGAAAACTTTTCCCAAGAAATTTAAATGAAAAAATTATAAGAGGAATATTTAAAATTAATGTGGTCAGACCAATCGGCAGACGCCATAAGTGATTTATAATAAGAGCCAAACCGGAAAGTCCGCCGGGAGCAAAGCCGGAATTTTTAGCAAATATATATATGCCTGTTGAATAAAAAAATCCTCCTATTATATCAAATAAAATATTTGCCGCTAATTTTTTTAATCTTGACCGCTTATTTACTTTCATAATAATACCTTCAATTTCCTAATGAATTTTTGCTTTATTATTATTGGTTAATAAATTGAAAATATCATATATGAATATAAAAAAGACCGGCATTGATATCAGCATTGCCAGTCTTAAAATATAAGTACAAACTTGAATTAACCTGTTATTCCTTTAAAAGCTTCGCCATATATTCCTCTGTGGTAAATCTTCCCGATCTGTTGTAACGATCGAGAGTAAAAAGACATTGTGGATCTCTGGTTATATAATTTGGACGTTCATAGCAACTATATGCCGCTGAAAAACCCATAGATCTAAGAACCGGTATACTTTCCTTAGATATACTTCCGTAAGGGTATGTAAACACTGCCGGAGTAATGCTGCAATTCATTGAAAGAAGAGTTTGGCAAAGTCCTATATCCTCTATTATGGTATCAGCATATTCATCCTCCGTCTCATACGAAAGCTTTGAACAACCCTTCCTTCCCTTATCAGAATGAAGATTGTATGTATGATTTGCAATTTCAATATAGCCTGACTGCACAAGCTCAGATATATCTTCCCAGGTAAGATATGAATATTCAGGAATATGAGGATCTGCCTGGGCAGTAACTTCGCTGTAATATCCCACAATTGAAATAGTAGCTTTCATGTCGTATTTTTTAAGGAGTGGAACCAAATAAGTATAATTATTGTAAAATCCATCATCGGCAGTTATAATAACGGGCTTTGGGGGAAGATCGCCTCCTTTTGTATAATTAATAATATCTTCTGTAAAAACTGCATTATATCCGTGTTCCTTTAAATATTTTAAATCATTTTCAACCATTTCCGGAGTTACTACATAATCGTTTACCCGTGAGCTGTCATTAAGAATACTATGATACATAATTACAGGCAGAAATATCTTTTCATCTTCGTTATAAGCATTCCAACTGCTTTGTCCCGCAAAAGTAATAACCAAAGCGAAAAAAATTATAAATAGATCGCATAGAAGCAGCTTTAAAAATTTTTTGAATTTAAAACAATGATACAATTTAATTCACGCCTTTCATTACACATAGTACATTATATTAAATAATGTATAAATTATGACGTCATAACGGAGAGTTTTTATGAATATAATGAAAGTAAATTACCAATAGTAAAGGCGGGAGGTTAAATGAGGAAACGCATAAAGCGCAGAAGACTAAAAAAGGTCGGAATAGCTATTGCGGCTGTAATGCTGCCGTTTGCAGCGGGACTTGGAGCAAAGGCTGCACCGGTTTTTACTGAAATGGCGCAAAAATTGAGCAACATTAAAGTTGGATTTGAAAACGATCCGGACAGATATACAGGCGAGCCGGAATTTAATATTCAAAGCCTGCTCGGCGAAGAAGAAATAATATCCGAGGGGTTTGGATGGCAGGAAGAAAGCGACAGCAATAAAGCTGAAAGCGCCGACGCAGAAATCTCAGGAGAAAAAGGACCTAAGCCCTATCCCGAAAAATGGGATATTTCTGAAGAAAATACAGTATATGAAAGCTCATTCGGAAATTACAGCGGTTCTAAATATATTTCTCTTGACGACGGCGGTCAGGTTAGAAACGAAACGGATATTTCTAATGGAGTTCTGCTTGAAGAAAGCCGTCTTGAACCAGATTTTAAAATCGAACTGAATTCTGAGCCGCAGGTGTTAATAATGCATACTCATACAACTGAAAGCTTTGAACCTTACGTGAGAGAATTTTTTGATCCTTCATTCAATTATCGAACGACGGAAGAAAGCTATAATACCGTTGCCGTCGGAGAAAAAATCACTGAAGAATTAAAAGCGGCCGGCATAGGAGTAATTCATGACACTACAATTCATGATTACCCGTCTTACAACGGTTCTTATGAAAGAAGTGCGGAAACAGTAAAAAAAATACTTGCCGAAAACCCTTCAATCAAGGTTGTTCTTGACATACATCGCGACGCTATTGGCACTAACGAAAGCATAATGCAGCCGACTGTTGAAATCGAAGGCAAGGAATCAGCGCAGGTAATGATTATATCCGGCTGCGATGACGGAACAATGGATATGCCCGATTATATGAAAAACTTCAGGTTCGCTTCATTGTTACAGCAGCAGATGTCCTCTGATTACGAGGGGCTAACAAGACCTATACTATTTGATTATAGAAAATACAATCAAGACCTGACTACCGGGAGTCTTCTTATAGAAGTCGGAACACACGGCAATACTATTGAACAGGTGAAGTATGCCGGAGAGCTTGTCGGAAAATCGCTTGCTAAGGCTTTGAAAAAAATAAATTAAAATCATGGAGTATAAAAATGAATAATAAAAGAAAAATAAAAAGAGCCTCTATACTTGCTGTTATCATTTATATTATGATAAACGGCTTTGTATGGGGGCTGATGAAAGCGTATATTAATTCCTATAATTCAATAAACCGCGATAAGCTTGTAATGGCTCAGATAACGGACAAGCCAGACGGTAAGGAGATAAAAATTCTGGGAGGAAGCTTTATTATACCGGAAAACAATTCAGATACGCAAGCGGTATACACCGCTGCGTGGTCCCTTATGCCAGATAAAATAAAGGCTGCCGCAAAGCTCTTCATGCGGATCGGACAGGATACTGTTCAAGAAGCTTTGAAATAAAATCCGTAAAATCCGGATAATTATTCAGATTACCCCTGTAAATAAGCTCAGCTCCCTGAATATGTCTAAAATCTTCCGGCGTCTGCAAACAGACGGGTTTTCTTATATGCGATTCTATTCCTGACTTTTCAAGCATATAACCTACAAACTGAGAACAGACAAATTTATTTTTACGGCTAAAAGCGATATTAAAAAACATAAAACCCAGTCCTATACAATTATATGAATAAATTTCCCTGTTTCTTTTAAAATGCTCAAGGTTTTTCATAAATAATATTTTCTGATCCGCTGTAACAGGAAGTCTATATAATTCACATGGAATAAAGCTATATTTTCCCAGTGTACCCTCCCCTATTATTTCCTTATTAAATGTAGCAGGAAGAGGTCTTTCAGGCTTATTTCTGCAAAAGCTATACATTTCGCTAAGATCCTCTTTGCATGCTACTGAAACATGATTATAAGGCTTTCTGGTAAATATTTTTAAAATCTTAGAAATTGTAGTTCCCGTCTGACTGACAAGAATATAAATATAGTTATCTTTCAAGATTTTCATCTCCGTGTAAATAATATAATCGGGTATAATAATTAAAAAATATTTTGCATTTTAAAATATAGAAATTTATTTGCGGATTATTAATAAAATATGCAGTTAATTTCATTAAAATTAATAAAAGAAAAAATTTTCTTTAATATTATATCACAACTACTTGAAAATTTCAAGATAATCTGGTATAATTTTAAAGTAAGATATTTTATGCGCCTGTAGCTCAGCGGATAGAGCATCGGCCTCCGACGCCGTGTGCGATGGTTCGATTCCATTCAGGCGTACCATATAGCACTGACAAAATAGATGAAAGTGCCAAAAAGCCCGTAGCTACGGGC
>OLNW01001025.1_pt1 | contig 29727 bp, 28 predicted proteins | sample 1672121 | NCBI WGS metagenome assembly OLNW01 (sample SAMEA3136648, study PRJEB25190) | human gut metagenome
GTGCATCCTCCATGCCAATCAGCGGAGTGATTGACATGGGAGTGAACAGTAACAGTTATGCAATTAATATAATGAAAATTAATAAACTTCACCTTGTCCGTATAAAGGGATTTGATTATAATATGAACAGATACATAAAAACTGAAAGATAGCAGGAAAAAGAAATGGAACAAAAGATGGGGAAGATAATAGACCGGAAAAGAATGAGGATGAGAATCGTTCTGATTTTTCTTATTACATTTTTAATTGCAGCTGTCGGAATGATCCTTCTGAACAGAAATCAGGAGAAGCAGGAAAAACTGAAAGCTGCTTATACAGCTGAATCAACAGTCAGTCAGGTGGAGACAAGATTGAACCGGTATCTGGCAGAATCAGAATTGCTGAAACAAATTGTCGAGAACGGTTATAAGATCGACCAGGAAGAGTTCAGTACATTATCCGGGATGATGCAGGATGAAAATGGAGTGATTGAAGCAATCGAGATGGCAGAGGGGGGGACTATTACGCAGGTTTATCCGCTGGAAGGAAATGAAGAAGCACTGGGCCTGAATATGTTGGAGAATCCTGAAAGAAAACAGGAAGCACGTCTGGCAAAGCGGAGCGGACAGTATACCATTGCAGGTCCATTTGAACTTGTACAGGGAGGTACAGGAGTCTTACTGTTTGATCCGGTTTATATGAATGAGGATAAGAAAGAATTCTGGGGATTCACACTTCTTGTTATTAACTGGGAAAATTTCCTTAAAGAGATCGAACTCGATAAACTGGAAGATGCAGGATATCATTATCAAATCTGGAAAAAGAGTCCTGAGACTAATGAAAAAGTTGTGATTGCCCAATGCGAGAGTGAGGAGCTGAAAGATACGTTGGAAGTGGCATGCGCTGTACCGAATGACACCTGGTATTTTGAGATTGTTCCGGCTGAAGGATGGATTACAGCAGTTCAGAAATTCTTTGATTCGATGATCGTGTTAGTTTTGTCTATTCTGATGACAGCAGGATTCTGGCAATTTGAGGTGAAAGAGTACAGAGATGCTGTGCATGCTCAGGAAATTGAAAAATCCGCAAAAGCAGCAAGGGCAGCGAATGAGGCAAAGACACGATTCCTGTTTAATATGAGTCATGACATTCGAACACCGATGAATGCCATTATTGGATTTTCGGATCTTCTGGAGAAACATATAGATGAAAAGGAAAAAGCCATTGATTATATAGGAAAGATAAAGTCCTCCAGTACATTTCTACTGTCGCTGATCAATTATGTCCTCGAAATGGCGAGAATTGAAAGCGGAAAAGCAACATTGAAGATGGAGATGGAGTCGCCTAAAGAATTGATGGATTCACTTCTGAACGTGTTTGAACCTTCCATTCAGGAGAAAGAACTAAATTATCGTTGTATTTCTGATATTCAGCATGAATATGTGATAGGGGACAAGACAAAAGTCAGAGAAATCTTTCTGAATGTAATCAGTAATTCAATCAAATATACTCCTTCTGGTGGAAGTGTGACCGTAACTGTAACAGAAACTCCATCTGCAAGAGATGGATATGCAGATTTCACTGTGGTTGTTGAAGATACCGGAATTGGAATGAGTGAGGAGTATCTGCCTCATATTTTTGAAGAATTTACCAGAGAACATACAACTACAGAAAGTAAGATTGTGGGAGCAGGCCTTGGACTTCCAATTGTGAAATCGCTTGTAGATCTTATGGATGGAAAAATCAAAGTAGAAAGTAAAATAGGAAAAGGCACAAAGACAACCATAGAATTATCATTCCCGATAGCAACAGAGGAAGAAATTCAACAGGGAACTGAGAAAAAAAGAGAAGAAATCATTGAAAATCTGCATGGGAAAAGGATTCTGCTTGCAGAAGACAATGACCTGAATGCAGAAATTGCGATGACAATTCTGCAGGAAAATGGTTTTGATGTGAACCGTGTGGAAGATGGCATTATGTGTGTGGCTGAACTGCAGAAGAAGTCTGCAAAGTATTATGATTTGATTCTGATGGACATTCAGATGCCAAATATGGACGGATATCAGGCGGCGGAAGTAATAAGAAATCTGAAGAATGAGCGTGCGGATATTCCAATTGTAGCAATGACTGCAAATGCCTTCGAGGAAGACAGGAAGAAAGCATTTGCAGCAGGAATGAATGGGCATATTGCCAAGCCGATCGATGTGAATGTGTTGTTCAGTACGTTGGAAAACATGCTGATGGGCAGTTAACATAATCATATTCCAAAATCTATCTTTTTCTAATTTTCAAGCTTTTATATTCAAGTATTCATTTATAAGAAAAATTCAGCGATAAATACAATGGCACAGCACAGGACTGCTACAGGCAGCAGTCCTGCACCGAACCATGCGGCTACAATGCCAACGATCAGTGCCAATGCTCCAGAGGCTGGAGACTGAGTAGCATGTAAAATGGCCGGAAAGGTCATTACGGCAAGTGTGACGTAAGGCACGTAGTACAGGAAAGACTGAAGAAACTGATTCTTCAGAGGTTTTCTTATCAGAGTCAGCGGTAATACTCGAATCAGGTAGGAGACACCGCCCATGATCAGAATGTAAATATAAATATTATGTGTCATAATTTTTTCTCTTTTCTATTTTTAGTTCTGTTGTTTACTGGCAGTGCCTTCTACTGGTACAGGGAATAGAATTGCTGCTCCGGCAGAGAGTACTACTGTAAGAATAATGGTTCTCGTACCGTCTGACAAGGAAGAAATCCATGGCAGGCAGGTGGCTGCAAAGCTGGAAGTAAATGCAAGAATAATCAGTACACCAACAACTTTATTCTGTTTTGCAGGAGGAATGATAACAGCAAGGAACATTCCAAAAAGCGCAACGCTCAATGCACTGACCATACGTGCCGGCATGATATTTCCTGCAATGACTCCGAGTGCAGTTCCCACAGCCCATCCTGGAAGAGGAGCAATTACGGAACCATAGGTATAATAAGGATTCAGGATTCCAGGCTGACTGATTGCAATTCCGAACAGTTCGTCCGTAATATCATAGCTCATCAGAAGACGGTGTCCGAGAGAAAGATGCGGATTCAGACGCTGGCTCATGGCACAGCTCATCAACAGATAGCGTGCATTTGTAATCAACGTGACGATTGCAATTTCCAGATAAGGGGAATTTGCTGCGATTACGGTAAGTCCGGCGTATTCACCTGCAGATGCGTTGTTTAACAGACTCATAAGGAATCCCTGAAATGCATTCAGTCCAACATTTCTTGCAGCGATGCCGAGAGAAAAAGAGACTGCGAGATATCCAAGTCCGATTGGAATTCCATCGCGGAAACCACGGCGGAATGCCTGAAGATTTGTTTGATTCATAATAGACCACCTTAGTTTTTTATCTTATTGTATCAATTTTTTTCTCATAAGTAAAATAAATGATTAGAATAAAAAGAATTAAAAAATTAGCCCGGTATTGCGCCGGGCTATAATCTATATAAACTATTCGTTATTTTTAGACGAAGTCCGGCAATCATAAAAGGCTTCTAATACAATCGACGTCTTCTATTATTTATGATACGGATGTTACAGAATCAAGTATTGTATGATCAGTAACATGAATGTTTGCTTTTGCAATTCATTTGTATCAACTTGATGATGTTATTATAAAAAAGAATTGTGAACGTCTGATGTCATGAATGGAAAAGAAATATTAAATTTATAAAGAGATTATAATCTGGAAAGAAAAATACAGTTCTAAATATGAATTGTTACTGCTCACAGCATAGCTGTAAACAGGAACGTATCTCGCCATTTAGAATCGCCTTTGGCGATGGGCGAGATACATTCAAGACAATACGTGCATCCTCCATGCCAATCAGCGGAGTGATTGACATGGGAGTGAACAGTAACTATGAATTGTGCGAATGGTAGTTCGGCTATCATCGATGCTGGAAATTTTTTGTGGCGCATGATATTATAAAAAGGCAAAGCATCTTATCTATAACGGGTTTCGGATGGTGACATACTGATAAGGTGCGAAGATGTTGATATCAGGACTACATAGAAAAACATGTAAGATTTACTGAAAGTTGAGAAAAAAACACAACTATTTAAATAATGTGAAGAGAGGTAATAAAAATGAGCATTAAAGAACAAATCCACGCATCAACAGAAGAACTGTTAGACAATATGGGAAGACTGGTTGCAATCGACTCCCAGCTTGGAACACCGGCAGAGGGGATGCCGTTCGGGGAAGGACCGGCCAAGGTACTTCATGAAGCACTCAAGATTGCAGAAGAACTGGGATTCAAAACAGTGAACCTGGACAATTACTGCGGTTACGCAGAGATGGGTGAGGGCGAGGAGATCGTTGGAATTGCCGGACATCTTGATATCGTGCCGGCAGGCGGAGACTGGACTTATGATCCGTTCAAACTAACAAGAGAAGGAGACTATGTCTATGGTCGTGGAACGACAGACGATAAAGGTCCTGTACTAGAAGCTCTCTATGCGATGAAGCTGCTCCGTGATTCGGGTGTGAAACTGAATAAAAGAGTTCGTCTCATCATGGGATGTAATGAAGAGACTGGTTCTAAGTGTATGGAGCATTACAATAAAGTTGCAGAAGAGCTGTCCTGCGGATTTACACCGGATGCCAATTATCCATGCATTCACGGCGAGAAAGGAATGCTGACAATGATGGCATATTCAAAGAATACAAAGATCATCTTCATCAATGGAGGATTTGTGTCAAATGCAGTATGCGACGCATGTACAGCAGTAGTACCTGCAGAAGAAGGACTCAAGGAGAAACTGGAGACGGCTTTTGCAGAAACAAAGCTTCAGGAATATAAACTGACAGAAGAGAATGGGCAGATCAATATCTATGCAAAAGGAGTATCTGCGCATGCAAGTACACCGACACTTGGAATCAATGCAGCAGGTGTGATTTTCGAGTGTCTTGCAAAAGCAGGATTTGAGGATGATTTTGTAAAATTCTATAACTCACATATCGGCACAGCATGTGATGGCTCTGGAATTGGGCTGAAATGTGAAGATGAGTTTGGTGAACTTACTTTCTGTAATGGAATTGTCAAGACAGAAGATGGCGTAATTTCCTGCACAATCGATATCAGATTCCCGGTGACTTACCAGGTAGAAGATATGCTGAAGATGTGCGAAGGACATCTGGAAGATGAGAATGGCCGCATTGAGATCCGTACAACAACAAGTCCGTTATTCTTCCCAAGAGAATCTCCACTTGTAGAGGCACTCTACAAGGCATATACAGATGTGACAGGAGATACGGAGAATAAACCGATGGTAATTGGTGGTGGAACTTATGCGAAATCACTGAAAAATATCATCGCTTTTGGACCGGAGAAGCCAGGCGAGGATTATCGTATCCACGGTGCAGATGAGTTTACACTTGTGTCAGAAATGGAAGAGACGGTGCTGATCTATATGGAGGCAATTAAGAATCTGCTTGCGATTTAAGATATTAACTTTTGGGCTATATAGAAAAAGAGAATCAATGTATCTCGCCCATCGTCGCAGACGATTCTAAATGGCGAGATACGTTACTGTTTACAGGTTGTCTGTGAACAGTAACATATTATGTAAATGTAAAGTGGTGCATATAATACAAGAAAGTATTGAAATTCTTTCAATATTGATGTAACATATCTCTCAGGGAATGAAGTTCTCCCTAAGTAGAAAATACTTGAACCGCTTATAAAGCTGATGACTTCTGCGAGAAAATCAACGCAGAAAGTGTCAGCTTTTTTTATGTCAGAAAATTGTGTGGAATTCAGGGGAAAAGCTGTGATATCAGTATTTCCCGAAAGGCACTTTCTGCGAGGAGACATTTTCTGTATTTATGAAGGAGGAAAGGAACTATGTTACTAAGTATTTCACTGATCCTGCTTGTCGGGATGTCGATGGGGTGGATCTGCAAGAAGGTTAAGTTGCCGAGTCTGCTTGGGATGATGCTTACAGGAATTGTGCTGGGACCGTATGTGCTGAATTTGCTGGATGAGAGCATTCTTGGAATTTCAGCAGATCTCCGCAAGATCGCGCTGATTATTATTCTTACAAGAGCCGGACTGGGATTGGATCTGTCAGGTCTTAAGAAGATTGGAAGACCGGCAGTTCTAATGTGTTTTGTGCCGGCATCTTTTGAAATCGTCGGAATTGTATTACTGGCGCCCAAGTTGATGGGACTGTCTGTACTGGAAGCAGCAATTCTGGGAGCTGTTCTGGCAGCGGTCTCCCCGGCGGTTGTTGTTCCGAGAATGGTGAAACTGATGGATGAGGGATATGGAGTGAAAGAAGGAATTCCACAGCTGATTCTTGCAGGTGCATCGGTAGATGATGTGTATGTGATTGTACTGTTCTCTACCTTTACAGGAATGATGCAGGGAGAGAGTACATCCATTCTCAGCTTTATCAATATTCCGGTGTCCATCTTTCTGGGGATTATGATCGGTCTGCTGATTGGAATGATTCTTGCTTATTACTTTAAGAAAGTACATATCAGAGATACTTCCAAGGTGTTGATTATCTTAAGTATTTCGCTCCTGCTTGTTGTACTTGAAGACAGCCTGACAACAGCGATTACGTTTTCCGCATTGATTGCGATTATGTTTATTGGAATTGGTCTGCAGAAGAAGAGGAAAGTCGTGGTAAAAAGAATTTCTGCAAAGTACGGAAAGCTCTGGGTGGCAGCAGAAGTTTTTCTGTTTGTACTTGTTGGAGCAACGGTGAATGTCGGATATCTTGGAAAGATCGGTATGAAAGCTCTGCTTGTCATTGCTGGGGCATTAATGTTCCGTATGCTGGGCGTATTTGTCTGCCTGCTTGGAACAAGCCTGAAGAAGAAAGAACGATTATTTGCCATGATGGCATATACACCGAAGGCGACAGTTCAGGCGGCGATTGGTGGAATTCCACTGGCACTTGGTTTTGCCTGCGGGGACACTGTTCTTACAGTGGCAGTTCTGGCAATCGTGCTGACAGCACCGCTTGGGGCATTTGCGATTGATTTCTCGTATAAAAAATTGTTAGCGAAGTAAATATATATAGTTGATACCTGTCTGATGTACGTATTGTCCTGAAAGTATGACAGAAGAAGACTGAAAGTATATTTTGAATTGACAAATTAAAAAAGAATTGTTATGATTACAGACAACAGCGAAGATGCCGTTCAAAAGGTATCTTTGCTGTTTTTTGTTGTGTGTAATATTGAGCAGGTATTAGCCTGTTTGAATATAAAATGTTGTTGCAACGTAAGAATGAGATAGAGGAGGAAGGATTATGCAGCAGGTATTGGATCAGATTGTGGAAATGCTTTACAGTATTGTAACGCCATTGGACAAGATTGTATGGGGATGGGGAATGATATTGCTTCTCTTAGGAACGCATATATTCCTGACAATCCGAACGGGATTTATCCAGCGGAAAACCATTACGAAGGGAATCCCATTATCGGTGACAAAAGAAGAAGGTGCGGATGGAGAAGTGAGTCAGTTTCAGGCGCTGGCGACAGCACTTGCTTCAACGATAGGAACAGGAAATATCATTGGTGTTGGAACTGCGATTGCACTGGGAGGACCGGGAGCAGTGCTCTGGTGCTGGCTGACAGGTGTATTTGGAATGGCTACGAAATATTCAGAGTCTCTGATTGCGGTTAAATACAGAGTGAAAACAGAGGACGGCCGTATGCAGGGCGGTGCCATGTATGCGCTGGAACGTGGGCTGAATATGAAGTGGCTTGGAATGATCTTTGCAGTGTTTGCAGGTTTTGCCTCTTTTGGAATTGGATGTGCGACCCAGGTGAATGCGATCGCAGAAGTCTGTAATACAAATCTCGGGATGCCTCGTTGGGTTATCGGTGTAATCGTAGCAGTTCTTACTGCATTTGTTATTTTTGGCGGATTAAAAAGTATTGCGAGAGTGTGCGAGAGGCTGGTTCCATTTATGGCTGCATTTTATGTACTTGGCTGTATTGTGATTCTGTGCATGAATTATGATTACATTCTTCCGGCAGTAGCAACAATCTGCAGACTTGCATTTACGAAAGGAGCGGCAGCAGGTGGACTGGTTGGTGGCGGAATTCGTTATGCGATTCAGTACGGTGTGGCGCGAGGACTGTTTTCTAATGAGTCTGGTATGGGGTCTGCACCGATTGCAGCGGCAGCAGCAAAAACAAAGAATCCGGTACGTCAGGCTCTGGTATCTTCTACAGGTACTTTCTGGGATACAGTAGTTGTATGTCTTATGACGGGACTGGTACTGGTGACTACAATCATGAAAAATCCGGCAATTAATGCAGATGAGATTTCGGATGGAGGAATACTTACAACTCTTGCATTTGGTCAGATTCCATATATCGGACCGTTCATTCTGATTATTGGAATTGTTTGTTTTGCATTTTCTACGATTCTTGGCTGGGCGTATTATGGAGAACGATGCGTGGAGTATTTTGCAGGAAGAAAAGGTCTGATTCCGTATCGTGTGTTATATATTTTGGTGGCATTGATCGCTCCGGTCATTGCGTTGGATCTTGTCTGGTTAATTGCTGACATTTTAAATGCGCTGATGGCAATTCCAAATCTGATCGCTGTTTTGCTGCTGTCACCTGTGATTGTAGCTGAGACAAAGAAATACATAAATGATTTGGATAAGGTGGATACGACACCGATTCCGGTGGTGAAGACGGGGAAGCATGCTTTCCACACACGTAACCAAGACTATAAAAAGTCGCATACAGTGAGATCACTGCGATAAGGTCAGCGATAAACAAAAAAAGAAATCCTTGAATCAAGGATTTCTTTTTACATTTTATCAATGCGGAAGAGGAGACTTGAACTCCCACAGGATAAAACTCCCACTAGAACCTGAATCTAGCGCGTCTGCCATTCCGCCACTTCCGCTCGACAAGTAGTATACTACCATAAGAAAACGGGTTTGTAAACCCTTTTTCTTAAATTCTTTATATTTTTTGAAAAGAATATTAAATTCTGACAATTTAAGAGCTGATATAGATGAGAAGATATCGTAAATTTTCCTCAAACATGGGATGAAAGAACAGAAATAAACGGAGATGGTACAAAGTGATATTTCTGATAAGAAAATAAAAAGATAAATTTCTAAACTTAAGATCAAAATGCCATCAGACATTGGATGACTTCGTGGATATAAAGTGATAGAATATAAAATGTTGATAATTCATTAAATAGCTGTCTAATTCATGATTATGAAGCAGTTGTTTTGAAAATGATGTATATAAAAACAATTGGGGAAAGAAAAAAGAATTATGAAAAGAGATCTTACAAAAAGAAATGTAACAGTGACGATGCTCTTATTTGCTGTTCCGATGATTCTGGGAAATATTTTGCAACAGTGCTATAATCTGGCGGATACGTGGATTGTGGGATGGTTCGTAGGATCTGATGCGCTGGCTGCAGTTGGAAGCGCGTACACGTTAATGACGTTTCTGACTTCACTGATTTTGGGAATGTGTATGGGAAGTGGGGCACTGTTTTCTATTTGTTATGGAAAAGGCGATATACGGAAGTTTAAAGAATACATAGTGTCATCTTTTGCACTGATTGCAGGGATTACCATTATTCTTACCGCGATATCATTTCTGCTTCTTCATCCTATTTTAAAATTAATGCAGATACCGGAGGAGATATATCCGGTTATGTATTCCTATATGAAGATTATATTATGCGGGCTGGTATGTATTTTCTTCTATAATTATTTTGCATTTTTACTTCGGGCCATGGGAAATTCAATGGTTCCGCTGATTTTTCTGGGAATCAGCACGGTTTTGAATATCATTCTGGATTATGTTTTTGTGGCAATTCTCGGCTGGGGAGCAGAAGGAGCGGCAGAAGCTACAGTGCTGGCACAGTTTATATCAGGTGCCGGAATTGCAGGATACAGTTTAATAAAGGAACCGGTATTGAACATCCGACAGATGAGAGAAGAAAAAATTAAAATCAGAAGAGATCTGTTGCAGGAGATTTTCTCTTATTCCGCAGCAACGGGAGTGCAGCAGTCGGTTATGAATTTTGGGATTTTGATGGTGCAGGGACTGGTTAACAGTTTTGGTGCATCGGTCATGGCAGCTTTTGCGGCCGGAGTTAAGATTGATACACTGGCGTACATGCCGGCACAGGAATTTGGAAATGCTTATTCGATCTTTGTTTCTCAGAATTATGGAGCAGATGAAAAGAAGAGAATTAAAAAAGGAACCAGAAGTGCGGTTTGCATTGTACTGATTTTCTGCGTAATTGTTTCAGTGGCTGTATTTACATTTGCACAGACACTGATGGGAATCTTTATAGCACCGGAGGAAACAGAGATTTTGAAAATCGGTGCGGGATATCTGCAGATTGAAGGAATGTGTTATTGTGGCATTGGAATTCTGTTCTTATTATATGGTTATTTCCGTGCGGTAGAACGACCGAAGATTTCTCTTTTACTGACGATAATCTCACTGGGGACACGAGTTCTGCTTGCATATGTCTTTGCGCCGATCTTGGGAGTAGAAGCAATCTGGTGGGCGATTCCGATTGGATGGGGACTTGCAGATGTGACCGGTGCTGTGTTATTCTTGAAGTCAGAGCATAGCTGATCATCTTACTGATCAGCTATGAGGATGCACGTTTTGGCTTGAATGTATCTCGCCCATCGCCATAGGCGATTTTAAATGGCGAGATGCGTTACTGTTTACAGGTTACCTGTAAACAGTAACTTATTCTTGAAGTCAGAATGTGGTTGAAAAAGAATTTGGAGGAAAAGTATGATTCGATTTTTATGTGTAGCAATATTTCTGATCTTGTATCTGATTTTATCGATACCGGTCTTTCTTGTGGAATGGCTGATTGGAAAGGTGAATCCGCATGCGTGTGACATCAGTTCACTGCGGATTGTTCAGTGGGGATTTAAAGTGATCCTGAAAATGACAGGCGTGAAAGTGACTGTGATCGGTGAAGAGAATATTCCAGATGAAGCAGTTCTGTTTATCGGAAATCACCGTAGTTTCTTTGATATTCTGCTGACGTACAGCAGATGCAAGCGACTGACAGGATATGTGGCAAAGAAAGAGATGGAAAAAGTGCCGTTGCTTTCAACATGGATGAAATTTGTGTATTGTCTGTTCCTCGACAGGGAGAATCCGAAAGAAGGATTAAAGACAATTCTGCAGGCGATTGAATACATAAAGAAAGGTATTTCAATCTGCATTTTCCCGGAGGGAACAAGAAACAAAGGAGAAGAGCTGAGTCTGCTCCCGTTTAAAGAAGGCGCGTTTAAGATTGCGATAAAATCGGGATGTCCGATCATTCCGATTTCCATGAACAATACACAGGCGATTTTCGAGGCGCAGTTCCCGAGAATTAAGAAGGTACATGTGGTGCTTGAATATGGAAAACCGATTTATCCAAATGAACTGGATAAAGAGACAAAGAAACATATCGGCACTTATGTTCAGAATATTATTGATGAGACGATTCATAAGAATGCGGAGCTGGTATGAGCAGTTGGATTAAGTTAAATTGAAAATGGCATGAAATCAATTAAAAAAACTGATTTCATGCCATTTTTTTATTCCGGATAAACCAGATTGCGGTCTTTTAACAGACAATCCCGGTATTTGCGGATATAGTATTTTGCCATATCAAGATTCTGTTCCTGATAGTTTCCACATTGCTCCGGAGCAGCACCGGGAATCTCACCTTCAAATGCGATAATGAAATCGCACATTTTGATGACCAGATCAAAGACATCTTCAGAGTCAAGATTTCCAAACATGACAAGGTAGCAGCCTGTTCTGCATCCCATAGGTCCAAAGTAGATCACGTCTTCTTTTACCTTGCTGTTTCTAAGATAAGTAGCAGCAAGATGTTCGATTGTGTGAAGTGCCGGAGTGTCTACAACAGGTTCTCTGTTCGGTGCTGTGATACGCAGGTCAAAAGTAGTTGTTACGCAGTCTCCTTTTGCATCGCGTCTTGAGACATAAAGTCCCGGCATTAGGTTCAGATGATTGATTGTAAAGCTTGCAATTCGTTCCATAATGATTCCTTTCCAGTTGTTTGAAAGGCAGACGGAACGGCAAGGACTCCGCTGCTTTCAAGTGATGATAGTGATACGTGAGAGAACTGTAATACAGTACTCCGCTTGACTGCCATACATTATACAGCAGAGCCAGAGGAAAGACAATAGTTACTGTTTACAGGTAAACTGCAAACAGTAACACATTTCGCCATTTAAAATCGTCTTCGACGATGGGCGAGATGTATTCTGGTCAAAACGTGCATCTTCAAAGCTAATCAGCAAGGTGATTAGCTTTGGCCTGAACAGTAACAGATAATAGTCCGATGGATAAGATACGTTTTTCATATTTAAAGAAGAGGATACATAGAATTATGTGTAACTGGAAAATACACATTTTGACTTACGTGTATCTCATTCATTTTTTTAAGTGATTTGAAATAGTGAGATAGATTGTTGATCAAAATTGAAAGCGGCAACATGACAGGTTAGTTCTTGTGGAGAAAAAAGTTATGAAGAAAAGAAAAAAGCGATGGCAGAGAATTGCAGTACTGTCACTGTTTCTGATGGGAGTTGTATTCCTGAACACAGGCTGCGTGAGCAGGCCGCAGAAGACGCGAAAACTAAGAGATCTGGAGTATGTAATTGTGGATAAGGATCTGATCCCATCAGAGTTACAGCTTTTAATAGAAGAAAATAAATCCATGCCATTTAAGCTGACTTACTCAGAACAGGGGAAGCTTTATATAGTGGAGGGATACGGAACACAGCCCACAACAGGATACAGCGTAGAGGTAAACAGCCTGTATGAGACGGAGAATGCAATCTATATAGATACGAATCTTCTTGGTCCGGGAAAGGAGGAAGAAATCAAAGAAATATCCACATTTCCATATGTGGTAGTTCAGTTGGAAGCTCTGAAAAAGAAAGTAATGTTTGATTGAGGAGGATGGAGATGGAACTTAGCAGGATGATATGTCGTTACAACAGAGAAGGAAAGGGAGTTTTTGATCAGTTTTATCTGGATGAGGATCTGAATGTACCAGATGCAAAAGAAGATGTAAAACAGATGATTGAAAGCAGTGCGGAAGTAAAGGTGGAAGATCTGAAACAGGTAGAGAATTACGTGAGGGCTTCCGGCAAGGTGTATTTCAGAGCATTATATCAGACCGCATCGGTGGATTCTATGCCGGAGATTCTGGAAGGAAAGATTCCGTTTGAAGAGATGATCTATATAGAGCCTGAAGAAGGGGAAGAATATTACATCAGGAATTTGCGGTCAGAATTGACAGTGACGGTTGTAAATTCCAGGAAATTTGGTTTGCGTGCTATGGTGGAACTGGAACTTGGAAGAGAGAAAACAGTGGAAGAGGAGATCCCGGTGGATGTGGAAAGTGAAATCCCGGTTTATAAAAAATGCAGAAAAATGAATATGCTGCAGTTGCGAACAACAAAAAAGGATACTTATCGGATCAAGGAAGAACTGACGCTTCCGGGGACAAAGGAAAGCATCGGACAGTTACTGATGACAGATGTGACAAATCGAAAACTGGAAATACGTCCGGGGCAGGATGAATTGATCCTGCGTGGGGAATTACTTGTGTTTTGCATGTATCTTTCCGGTGAAGAAAAAACGGACTGGGTATCTCAGACACTGAATTATGAAGGAAGGATTCTATGCGATGGAGTGACGGAGGAAATGTACTATTCTGTCCAGCATACACTGGAAGATCCACTGGTGGATATCCGGATGGATGAGGATGGAGAAATGCGGATCCTTGGAATAGAAGGAACACTCAGTTTGAGAATCAGCATCTATGAGGAGGAAGAGCCGGAGATTCTGGAAGATCTGTATTCTCTGGAAAAGAACTGTGTACTTCAGACCAGGGAAATGACGTGTGAAGAACTTTTGCTGCAAAATCAGTCTAAATGTAAAGTCAATGAAAGACTGGCGCTTCCGGAATTGAAAGAAGATGTCCTGCAGATTCTTCACAGCAGAGGGGCAATTCAGGTAGAAAAACAGCAGAACACGGAGAACGGGGTACAGGTGGAAGGAATTCTGCATCTGTCATTTTTATATCTTCGTGCAGATGAAAATGAACCTTACGGAAGCTGGCAGGGAATGGTTCCGTTCTCGCATCTGATTGAATGTGCAGGAATGGAGGAAGATGTGAGGAGTACAATGAACTGGTATGTGGAACAGTTACAGGTCAGTCTGGCAGGCGGAGAAGCTGTGGATATTAAAGCGGTTCTTACATTTGATGCATTTCTACGAAAGGTGAAAATGCAGGAAATTATCCTGTCGGCAGAGGAGCAGCCGGTAGACTGGGAAGCGATGGAAAAGCGTCCGGGTATTGTAGGGCATATCGTTCAGGAAGGGGAAGATTTATGGGGACTTGCAAAACAGTATATGACAACAACAGAGAGCATAATGGAAGTAAATCATCTTGAAAATGAAAGTGTAAAAACAGGGGAGAAATTATTGATTTTTAAGGAAAATTTGAGTATACTATAGGCATCATGTATACAAGATACAGGTATAGTATGCAGTATAGAAAAAAGAGAGAAATTTACAGAAAGATTATACGGGAGAGGATGAACAACAGGATGAATCAGATCGAATTAAAATCGCTGGCTAAGATCAATCTGGGACTGGATGTACTGGGGCGCAGAGAGAATGGATATCATGATGTACGCATGGTAATGCAGTCGATTTATCTACATGATGAGGTGAAACTGACAAAGAAAGAAGAACCTGGGATTGAACTGACAACAAATCTGAGATTCCTTCCCACGGGAGATACAAATATTGCATATAAAGCAGCGCAGCTTCTGATTGATGAATTTGATATCAAAGAAGGTGTAAAGATTGTATTAAATAAACACATTCCGGTGGCTGCAGGTCTGGCAGGAGGAAGCTCTAATGCCGCTGCAGTACTGTTTGGAATGAACCGGATGTTTGGTTTACATCTTTCTCAGCAGGACCTGATGGACCGTGGTGTAAAGCTGGGAGCAGATGTGCCGTACTGTATTATGAGAGGAACAGTTCTGGCAGAAGGGATCGGTGAAGAATTAAGCGTTCTTCCGTCCATGCCGAAATGTACGGTATTGATTGCAAAACCGGCCATCAGTGTGTCTACAAAGACGGTTTATGAAGCACTGGATTCGAAAGAAATCGTGGAACATCCGGATATTGACGGCATCCTGAAGGGACTTGAAGACGGTGATATACACAAGATTGTAGCATCTATGGGAAATGTTCTGGAAGATGTGACCATCCCGATGCATCCGGTCATTGCAAAGATTAAGCAGGCAATGACAGAAGAAGGTGCACTGGGAGCTATGATGAGTGGAAGCGGCCCGACGGTATTTGGATTATTTGAAAATCGCGCGGCAGCGAAGAAAGCACAGAGGAAGATTCGTGAAAAAGGTCTGACAAAACAGGTCTACGTAACGAATATACACAGCGTAAGGAGGAAATAATATGGGAACCGATTTTGAAGTAACGATGAATGAGTACCTGCCTCTGAGAGACGTGGTATTTAATACGCTGAGACAGGCTATTTTAAGAGGAGAATTAAAGCCGGGTGAGAGACTGATGGAGATTCAGCTTGCAAATAAACTGGGAGTGAGCCGTACTCCGATCCGTGAGGCAATCCGAAAACTGGAGCTGGAAGGCCTTGTGCTTATGATCCCGAGAAAAGGTGCTGAAGTAGCAGAGATCACAGAGAAGAATCTGCGAGATGTTCTGGAAGTAAGATGTGCGTTGGAAGAGCTGGCGGTACAGCTTGCATGTGACCGTATGGATGAAGACGGAATCAGTGAGCTTCGTGCAGCGGCAGTGAATTTCGAGAATGTACTGGAGAGCGATGATATTACTCAGATTGCACAGGCAGATGTGGCATTCCATGATGTGATCTATGCGGCAACAGACAACCGGAGACTCATCCAACTGCTGAATAACCTCAGAGAGCAGATGTATCGTTACAGAATTGAGTATCTGAAAAAGAAAGAATGTTACCAGCAGATTTTAGGAGAGCACGGTAAATTAATTGAAACGATTGCTGCAAGAGATAAAGATGCAGCGACAAAGGTAACAGGACAGCATATCAAGAATCAGGTTGAAACAGTAGTGGATACGATTCGTGAAAAAGAGGAAAATGTATAAGCTGTGACTGACTGGTTATACTCCATATATCAGAAAGATGATATATGGAGGGAATACATATGTGCAGAGCATGGAAGCAGATATATGAAAAAATGAAGAAAGAAGATCGTCGGAAAATAGAGATCAGCCGGAAGAGCTGTTTTGGATTTCTGGTGACGGTTATATTTGCAACAATGATAACTACGGCTATGATGATCAGTTCAGAGCAACAGGAACGAGTTAGATTACAGCAGCATCTTGCAGGAGAAGTTCTGCGTTTTCACGTGCTGGCGAATAGTGACAGTACAGCAGATCAGGAACTGAAACTTCAGGTAAGAGATGCGGTGCTTGCATATCTGGAAGCAGAACTCCCGCAGGAGGATCAGAACAGTACAGATGTACAGAAAACAACGGAATGGGTTAGAAAACACACAGATACAATTCGAAGAGTCAGTGAAGAGACGCTTGCGGAAGCTGGATCTGACCAGACCGTCAGTGCGGCAGTGACTACATGTTATTTCCCAGATAAAACGTATGGAGATATTACATTTCCAGCGGGAAATTATGAAGCACTGCGCATTGAACTGGGAGAGGCCAGAGGACATAACTGGTGGTGTGTGCTCTACCCGAATCTGTGCTTTTTGGATACAACGGAAGCGGTCGTGCCGGAAAGCGGGAAGAAACAGTTGAAAGCTGTATTGACGGAAGAAGAATATTCCAGAGTGACAGCGACTTCAGAGTTTGAAATCGACTGGTTTTTCTGGAAAGGAAAATGAAATATGACAGAATTTTTAATCAGACATTTTATAAAAGATTATGAAGATGTTGAAAAGGTGTCCGTGCGGACAGCATATGGTGTGCTGTCCAGTATCGTGGGCATCTTTTGTAATATACTGCTTTTCGCAGTGAAATTTATCGTGGGCCTGGTGCTCCACAGTGTTTCTGTAACGGCAGATGCATTTAACAACCTGTCTGATGCGGGATCTTCCGTGATCAGTTTCGTGGGAGTGAAGATGGCGGAGAAGCCGGCGGATAAAGATCATCCATTCGGACATGGAAGGATTGAGTACATAGCAGCATTGATTGTGGCTTTCCTGGTTCTTGAGGTAGGATTTACATTTTTTAAAGATTCCGTGGGAAAGATCTTCCATCCGGATGTATTAAAGTTTCAGGCAGTGTCTGTCGTGATCCTGCTTTTGTCAATTGCAGTGAAACTATGGCTGGGCCTGTTTAATAAAAAACTGGGTGAGCGAATTGACTCTCAGGTTATGAAAGCAGTTTTTGCAGATTCCATGGGAGATGTCATTACAACCGGAGCTACGATTCTGTCAGTGGTATTCTTTGGAGTGACAGGAAAGAACATTGACGGATATGTAGGTGTGGGAGTTGCGCTAGTTGTAATGTGGGCAGGAATTGGAATTGCAAGGGATACACTGAATACATTGATCGGAGAACCGATCCGGCCGGAAGTATACGAGAAGATCAAGAAGTTCGTTGAAAGTTATGACGGGATTGAAGGTACACATGATCTGCTGGTACATAATTATGGACCGGGCAGAAGTATGGCTTCCATTCATGCAGAGGTTCCGAATGATCAGGATATTGAGAAATCCCATGAGATCATTGACCGGATTGAGCGGGAAGCTGCAAAGGAACTGGGAATGATGTTGGTCATCCATATGGATCCGATTGAGACGAAGGATGAGAGAGTATTGCAGATCCGCAGGAAGACAGAGGAACTTTTAAAGGAACTGGATCCGGCTTGCAGTATTCATGATTTTCGTGTGGTATATGGCAAGCAGAAGATTAATCTGATCTTCGACATGGTAGTGCCGATCGAATATGATGAGAAAAAGAGAAATGACAGACCGCTTCAGCTGATGGAACGTCTGAAAGGTGTGGATCCAAGATATGAGTGTGTCATTACAGTGGATTATGATTACGTTGCGCGGGATGAGGAAGAGTAGCAGGAGATAGATAGAAAAAGAGGCAGAAGATAAAAGATGGAAAAAGGAAAAGACATTTATGAATTTAACAGCAGAGTAAGGTACAGTGAGATTGACCATCATGGAACCATGACACTGCCGGCATTGATTAATTATTTTCAGGACTGTAGTACATTTCAGTCAGAGGATATCGGTTTAGGGACGAGTGTTCTGAAGGAACAGAAGCGTGCATGGATTCTGTCTTACTGGCAGATTATTGTAAAACGCTATCCACGTCTGTGCGAGCGGATGACAGTAGGAACGTTTGCAACAGAATTTAAAGCACTGTTTGGCAATCGGAATTTTTATATGAAAGATGAAGCGGGAGAGATGCTTGCCTGTGCCCATTCTATCTGGGTATTTATTAATACGGAGACAGGAAGACCGTGCAGACCGGAGACGAAGGATATTGAGCCTTATGGAATGAGCGAACCGCTGGAGATGCCGTATGAAGACAGAAAGATTAAACTGCCGGAAACGACAGAAGATCTGGAAGTATTTCAGGTTCAAAAACATCATATTGATACAAATGAACATGTGAATAACTGCCAGTATGTACAGATGGCACTGGAATATCTTCCAACAGATTATGAGATGAAACAGGTGAGAGTGGAGTATAAAAAGTCAGCTGTGCTGGGAGATATGATTTACCCGAAAATTGCGGTTGCGGCAGAACGCACAGTGGTTGAGCTGTGCAGTGAAGATAGAAAACCGTACGCTGTACTGGAATTCAAATAAGCTCCTGTGTTTATAAAAAAGAAAACAAACAAATCCCGTATCTGGTAAGCTGCCAGATACGGGATTTGTTTTGATTAAAATGCTTTCTGGATTTTACATACGTCTGTATCATTTTTTAGAAAAGACGAACTTTGCCAATTTTATTCAGCAACAGCATTTTTATTTTCGGCTGTTTCTTTTTCGCAGAAGATCAGTCCGAAGATTTTTCTTACGAACGGACCTGCGAAGCAGAGTTGCCAGAAGAATGCCATTGGGAAGTTCATTGCAGTAGTCTGAAGCCATACAGCAATAAACTGACTTCCGGCGTTCTTGAATAACAGTGTTGCTGCAAAGCTCATCAGTGGGCACATACCAATGATAGAAACAACGGAAATCGCAAGAACGATTGCAAACGGATTATCCTTCTGCGGATTCACAATAGAAAATGCTTTCTTTTTCGCAAAAGGTCCAACAATAAAGAAATCAAGAATAAATGCGATTGGTCCCATAATAATCAGTTCATGGAATGCACTCAGAAATACCTGATTATTCATTCCACCAATGTTCAGTGAAATATTGTAACAGATCATGGCATAAACCATGACGAATACCATCATAATAGTGAAAATGACATCCTGAAACTTGTTTTTAGGCATAAAAAAATCCTCCTTAGATAATAAGCGTAACAGAATAGTGTTGTTCGTTCATCATTCCGGGGGAATGTATCGTTTCCAATAATAACCGATATTCTATTTAGTTAATAAATTACTTTTTGTGCATTGCGCTTCGAACTAGGCCAACAGGCGTTACCCCAACAGTTAACTCAGCCCAGGCACCCTCACGGCACCCGAGAGGTTCTGCTTAGTGCTGCTCCGTTCCCGACCTGACACGGTTCACAGAGTCCCGTCGCGTGAGACCCAAACATCAACGCCACTTATCGGGGGCAGCCCTGCCAGCTGTCGCCCTCTGCGCAATATCACCCCTGCTATAGCGGATTGCAGGTTCAAGGTACCGCTACCACCCCGGCTGCACGAAAATAAATTTTACAGGATTTTTTCTGAAAAGTCAATGGAAATACATGGATGTAATAAAATTTGTGCAAATGCATTAGAATTTAGCTGTTTTTTGTTTGAAAAAATTGTATAATAGAACGGATTAAAGCCTGATTGAAAATATTTCCAGCAAACGATAGTGTATATAGGGTGCGGGAAATAGTTTCAAAACAGGGCTGAACCAGACAAACGAGAAAACTGATTACAGGTCTGGAATGAAATATATATAACAGGAGTAGAAGAATGAAAGTATTACTGGTGGCAGCGAATGCAAAATATATCCATTCTAATCTTGCAGTGTATGATCTCCGTGCTTATGCGAAGAAAGCGCATCCGGACAGCGAGATTTTTATAGCAGAATATACGATCAATCAGCCATTTGATGAAATCCTGATGGATCTTTATCTACAGAAACCAGATGTGCTCTGCTTTTCCTGCTATCTCTGGAATATGGCAGAGGTGGGGCAGCTGCTTCGTGAAATTCCTAAGATACTGCCGGAGACGAAATTGTGGCTTGGTGGTCCGGAGGTATCATATAATGCGATAGAAGTACTGGAAAAGTATCCGATGCTGGATGGCATTATGAGAGGCGAAGGCGAAGAGATATTTACAGAGCTTGTTGAGCATTATAAAGGAAAGGAACCGGAGGCACTGATCGAGATCCGTGGGCTGGCATTTCGAGACAGTCAGGGTGATATTGCGGAGACTCCGCTGCGGGAGACTCTGGATCTGAGCACGGTCCCGTTTGTATATGATCATATTGAAGATTTTAAAAACAGGATCGTATATTATGAATCCAGCAGAGGATGTCCTTTTTCATGCAGTTATTGTCTGTCATCCATTGATAAATGCTTAAGGTTCAGAGACACAGAAATAGTGAAGAAAGAACTGCAGTTTTTTATTGATCATGAAGTGCCACAGGTAAAATTTGTGGACAGGACATTCAACTGCAAACATGATCATGCAATGGCAATCTGGAAGTATCTGATTGAACATGACAATGGAATTACCAACTTCCATTTTGAGATTGCGGCAGATCTGTTAAATGATGAGGAGATTGAACTGATCCAGAGTATGCGTCCGGGACTGATTCAGCTGGAGATTGGAATTCAGTCTACGAATCTGCAGACGATCAAAGAGATCCACAGAACAATGGATCTGAAGAAAGTCAGAAAAAAAGTGGCGCGGATTAAAGAATGTGGGAATGTACATCAGCATCTGGATTTGATCGTGGGACTTCCATATGAAGATTACGGAAGTTTTGCTAATTCATTTAATGAAGTATATTCTATGTGTCCGGATCAGTTTCAGATTGGATTCTTAAAAGTGCTTCACGGTTCCTGGATGCATGAAAAAGCACAGGATTACGATTTGCTTTGTCAGGAGCGTGCACCGTATGAGGTGCTGTCAACGAAATGGTTGCCATACAGCGATGTGATCCGCCTGAAAAAAGTGGAAGAAATGGTGGAAGTGCATTATAATAGTGGGCAGTTTCCGAATACAATGAGCAGAATGGAAAAGAGATTCCAGACTGCGTTTGATATGTATACTGCGCTCGGAGATTATTATGAGAAAAAAGGCTTATTTGGCTTGAAACATACAAGGCTCGCAAGATATGAGATTTTGTGGAAATTTCTGCAGGAGACCAGAAATACAGATGAGGAGATGAAGAATGCATTGATTCTGGATCTGTATCTGCGGGAGAATGTGAAAAACCGTCCGGCATTTTTAGGAGAAGATACAGTGTCAAAAGAAGAAGCAACAGAATTTTATCGCCAGGAAGCGGAAGAATTCCGATATCTGAAAGGATATGCAGGATTTGACAGTAGACAGTTGCGGAAGATGACACATCTGGAAAAAATCGGAGGGAAATTATTACTCTTTGATTATAAGAACCGGAACCGATTGAGCCAGAATGCGACGGTATATGAAGTGAGCACCGTTTGAATGAGAACAGTAAATAGAGATGCGAAGTGGCAAAAGGAAAGGATCAGGAATATGAATTTTTATGACAAAAAAGTAAGACGTGTAATTTCAATTGTTATTATGGTAATTATCGTGGCAATGATCGCAACGATGGTGATCCCGTATCTGGTGTAAGGCTATGAGAATGGGGAAAATCACACAGACAATGTGGAAAAGGTCTGTAAAAAAGCAAATTCATGTGGATAAGTCCGGTAAATGCAGTACTCCGGAGTGGGAGGAAAACTGTTCATTAATGGAACTGGATGAAGGACAGGGACAGCAGATGGTCTGGAGCAGCGCTGTGGTCGGTGATGGAACGGAAAAAGCAGGGTACTATGCCGCGATAAAAGCGGCAGGAGATCTGGCTGCAAAAGGAATTCATCCGTCAGCTCTGTCTGTGCAGATTCTGTTCACAGCAGAGGCAGAAGAGAATGATCTGAAAAATCTGACCGTGGAACTGAGAAAAGCCTGTGAAGAATTACATTTGAAATTTGCCGGATTTCAGGCGGAGAGTGTTCCGTTTGTGAAGAAAACAGTGGTTCATGTAACAGCAACAGGGTATGGAAAAGAAAAGATAGAATCAGATCTGCAGGCAGGAAACGAAATTCTGCTTTGCGGTTATGCCGGACTGGAGGGAACTCTTCGGATTCTGGATGAAGCGGAGGCGGAACTGAGTCATCGCTTTGTTCCTACGTTTTTGGAGAAAACGAAAAAACTGAAAGAGAAACTGGCGTGCCCGGAACAAATTCTGGAGGTGGCTGCTGAGGGAAAACCAGGACTTGTAGTTCGCCAGATCGGAAGCGGCGGTATTCTTGCAGCACTGTGGGAACTGGCGGAGGCGGAGAAAATCGGATTTGAAGTGAGCTTTTCAAAGATTGCATTAAAGCAGGAAACAGTTGAAATCTGCGAATTCTATCAGTTGAATCCTTATCTGATAACTTCGGCAGGAAGCTTTCTGATCGTGACTGACAGAGGAGAAGAGTCGGTAGAACTTTTGAAGAAATGTGGTGTAGATGTTACCAGAATCGGGATTGTGAAAGATCAGAATGCACGGGAACTGACCGGAGGAGAAGAGGTAAGATATCTGGATCGGCCAGCTGCGGATGAATTAATGAAATGGTGGGAGAAGAGATGTTAAATATTGTTTTATTTGAGCCTGAAATACCGGCGAATACGGGGAATATCGGAAGAACCTGTGTGGCGACAGGGACAAGACTGCACCTGATCGAGCCACTAGGATTCAAAATCAATGAGAAAGCACTGAAACGTGCAGGAATGGATTACTGGGATGATCTGGATGTGACAACATATATTGATTACAATGATTTCTTGGAAAAGAATCCGGGAGCAAAGATTTATATGGCGACAACAAAGGCGCATCAGATATACACAGACGTGAAATATGAGCCGGACTGCTATATTATGTTCGGTAAGGAGAGTGCCGGAATACCGGAAGAGATTCTGGTGGAGCATGAGGAAGACTGTATGAGGATTCCGATGATCGGAGATATCCGTTCACTGAATCTTGGAAATTCTGTGGCAATCGTGTTGTATGAAGCGCTGAGACAGCAGAATTTTGCAGGGATGAATCTGGAGGGACATCTCCACGAACTTCATTGGAAATAGAAAAGAACGCATAAAAAGACTTTTTTATTACATGCTATGATAGAAGGATGAAAAGAAGGAAATTTTATTCTGAAGATCAGAGCATGTAATGGAGAAGTCTTTTTATTTACCAATCAGATTCAAAGAGTTGTCCGAATTTGTACATTTCAGCTGAATTGTCCATAGAATTCGATTTGCAATTACCTTATAATTTTTCCAGAGCGTGGTTAGACCCTATTTTTAACACACTCTGAGGGTGTCTGAAATATGCTGATATACAATTATTGTTTTATGTATATACAAAATGGAACCGAGTTGTGCAAAATAAAGGACAAAGTGTATAAAAAATGTTGGAAAATGAATAAAATTCCCATAGAAAATAAAAAAAATTTAGGTTTACCTAACAAAAAGTTTGATTATTATATCAGAATGTGCTATTGTAAGTTTATACCTATTGTGCGAAATGCATAAAATGTCGATTGTATGAAGTTGGAGGACCTCAGAAAATGGTACTGAGGTCTTTACGTTATAAAATTGTTACTGCTCACAGGATACCTGTAAACAGCGGCATAAATTTTCCAATGACGTACAGAATGATAAGTGAAGGAAAGGTGGTGAAGCGCATGGTCGAAGAGACAATCCGCTCGATTCGTGAAACAGAGCAGAAAGCAGATGCAGTAATAAAAGAAGCAAATGAAAAAAAAGAGCAGATTATGAAGGATGCTCAGACGGCGGCAGATGAACTGAGAAGAAAACTGCTGGAGGAAGCGGCTGGCAATGCCAGAAGACAGGGGGAAGAAGATCAGGAAACAGCACAGGGTATAGAGAATCAGGCAGCCAAAGGACTGGAAGAAGAGATAAGCGCACTGAGAAAAGCAGCTCAGGAAAAGAGAAAAGAGGCGGTAGAACTTGTTATAAAAGAACTGGTCTGAAAACGGAGAAAAGGTTACTGTTCACAGAGCATCTGGAAACAGTAACGAGAGAAAGATCAGTTGAATTGTTTTAACAGTGAAGGAGGGATTAGATTATGGCGGTACTTAAGATGCAGAGAATCAGCATCTGTGCCCTGAAGAAAGACCGAAAAGCAATCCTTGAAAAACTACAGCGTCTGGGAGTACTCGAAGTAGCACAAGTGGCGGAAGAGGATGAACTGTTTCAGAAGATGGATACATCAAGTCAGAGAATGAAGTTTGAAAAAGCGGCAGCCTCTGCAGATCAGGCGCTGGAAATTCTTGAAAAATATGTGCCTGAGAAAAAATCCATGCTGGCATCACTGGAAGGAAAGCAGCTCATTGAACCGGAAAAGGAAAAACAGGTTCAGAAAAATGGAGCAGATATGATCCAGACAGCCGGAAGAATTTACAATCTTGATCGCGAACGTGCTGAACAGCTGGCAATGATCTCAAAACTGGAAAACAATATTGAGAGTCTTCAGCCATGGATGAAGCTGGATGTTCCGCTTCAGCCGACAGAAACCAGACGAACCGTTTTGATTCTTGGAAGCATGCCTGGTGAAACAACACTGGAAAGTGTATATACACTTCTTGAAGAGAGAGCACCGGAAGCAAAGGGTGTGGATGTACAGATTGTATCAGGCGAACAGAATATGGTTTGCCTCGCAGTAATCTGTTTGAAAGAAGATGCGGCAAAAGTGGAAGAAGCGCTTCGAAGCGCAGGATTTGCAAGACCAGCTCAGTTGTGGTCAGATGTACCGGCTTATCAGAAACAGGAACTGGAAACACAGATTCAGGATTGCCATCAGAAGATCACAGAGATTGAGGGAAAAATCGGAAAAGCAGCAGAGCAGAGAGAGGATCTGAAAGCAACAGCTGATTATTACCGTACACGTGCGGACCGTTATGCAGTATTGGGGGAATTACTGCAGTCAAGACGTACTTTTATGATCAGTGGTTATATTCCGCAGTGTGAAGCGGATTATGTGAAAGAGTATCTGACCGGTCATTATGATTGTGTGGCAGAAACAGAAGAAATCAGTGAAGACGAAGAAGCACCGGTAATGTTGAAGAATAATCCATTTTCTACCAATATGGAAGGAATTGTAGAGTCTTACGGACTTCCACATAAAGGAGAGATCGATCCGACTGCGATCATGTCTTTCTTCTATGTATTTTTCTTCGGAATGATGCTTTCGGATGCAGCGTATGGAGCACTTGTTGCAATTGTCTGTGCAGTGCTTGTGAAGAAATATCCAAGAATGCCTCAGGGAATGGCAAAATCATTGAGACTGTTCCTGTATTGTGGAATTTCCACTCTGGTATGGGGAGTCCTGTTTGGTGGATATTTTGGAAACATAGTAGATATCGTATCAGGGAAGTACTTCGGACATACAGTGACGGTTCCGGCACTTTGGTTTGTTCCATTGAATGATCCAATGAAACTGTTGGTATACTCACTTATGTTCGGTATGATCCATCTGTTTACAGGACTTGGGGTAAAAGGTTATCTGTGCCTGAAAGATGGAAAAGTAATGGACTTTATCTGTGATGTAGTACTTTGGTACATGTTACTGATCGGACTGATTCTGATGTTGCTTCCGAGTGATATCTTCGCATCGATTGCTCAGACAACAATCGTCTTCCCGGCAGCAGTCAATATGGCTGCAAAGGTAATGGCAGCAGGTGGTGCGATTGGCATTGTACTGATGTCCGGACGTGAGAATAAGAATCCGGCACTCAGACTTGCACTTGGTGCATACGATCTGTATAACGTAACCGGCTGGCTTAGTGATGCATTGTCTTATTCACGTCTGCTGGCGCTGGGACTTGCAACAGGAGTTATTGCATCGGTTATCAACCAGATGGGAGCTATGCTTCCGAATAATGTAATCGGAGTTATTTTATTTATTGTAATTTTTATTGTCGGACATGTATTAAACCTGGCGATCAATCTGCTGGGAGCATATGTGCATACAAACCGTTTGCAGTTTGTAGAATTCTTCGGCAAGTTTTATGAGGGCGGAGGACGTCCGTTTAATCCATTTAAAGAAAATACAAAGTACGTAGATGTTAAGGAGGAAATATTATGAGTATCGCAAGTGGACTTGGAAGTGTGTATGGTTTATTAGGCGCAGCAGTGGCAGTGCTGCTGGCAGGAGCAGGATCAGCGATCGGTGTAGGTATCGCAGGTCAGGCAGCAGCAGGAGTTGTAACAGAGGATCCGAGTAAATTCGCAAAAGTTCTTATTATGCAGCTGCTTCCTGGTACACAGGGACTGTATGGTCTGCTGGTTGGATTCATTACGTTATCTAAGATTGGAATTCTTGGCGGCGGAGTAGCTGATGTCAGTGTACAGACAGGACTTATGATTCTTGCAGCATGTCTGCCAATCGGTATTGTTGGACTTTTATCAGGAATTGCTCAGGGTAAAACAGCAGCATCTTCCATCGGAATCGTAGCTAAGAAACCAGATCAGTTTGGTAAAGCAATGCTTTTCCCTGCAATGGTTGAGACTTATGCCATCCTTGCTCTTCTGATTTCCTTCCTGGCAGTCAGCGGAATTCAGATTTAAGAACCGGTTGTAGAAAAGAGAAAAGGAGAACATGAGTATGAGCGGACTGGAGAAAATGAAAGCCCAGATTCTGGAAGAAGCAGAAGGTTCCGCAAGAGAAATCCTTTCGATCGCGCAGAAAGAAGCTGATTCTCTGCTTGCAGCAAAAAAAGTGCAGGCGGAGAAAGAGGCAGAAGAAATTGAAGCGGCTGCAAAAGCTCGTTCAAAAGAAAACTGGGAACGCGCAGTGTCAGCGGCTGAGATGAAGCGCAGACGTACACTTCTTGGAGCAAAACAGCAGCTGATCAACGAGGTGCTTGAAGAAGCGTATGAAAAGGTGACCGGACTTTCGGATGAGGCATATTTTGAGATGATGGAGCGCGTGCTGGAAAGATATGTGCTTCCAGAAGAAGGTGAAATCTGTTTTTCACAGAAGGACCTGGATCGGATGCCGGAGACATTCCGTACAAAAGCGAAAGAAATTGCAAAAGGAAAAGGCGGAAGTCTTACTTTTGCTGAGAAAGCGGAAAAGATAGATGGAGGATTTCTTCTTGTATACGGAGGAATCGAAGAAAACTGTACAATCAAAGCACTGTTTGATTCTAAAAAAGAAGAACTTTCAGATCAGGTGAACAGAGTACTGTTCAGTAAAAAATAACTGCAGGGAGGGAGAAGCTTGGGCAATACAAAATATACGTATGCGGTTGCACGTATACGTGCGTTAGAGGTGTCACTGCTGACAGATGCAGTGATTGAACAGCTCCTTGCATGCAAAACTGCAGAACAGGCATTGCAGCTTCTTGTGGAAAAAGGCTGGGGAGATATGGATTCGGGAAATGATGCGGATGCAGTCCTTGCCAGGGAAGAAGAGAAGACCTGGGAAGTGATCCGTGATGTGGCGCCGGATATGAGCGTGTTTGACGTACTTTCTTATCCGAAACTCTATCATAATCTGAAAGCAGCAATCAAAGAAGTGTGTACAGAGATTCGAAATGAACACATCTTCTATGATGACTGCGCAATTCCGGAAGACGAGATGTTGAAGATCGTAGAAAATAAAGACTTCTCAAAATTACCGGGGAAAATGGAACAGACAGCGCAGGAAGCGTTCGACACACTGCTTCATACAAGAGATGGACAGTTGTGTGATATTATCGTGGATCGTGCAACATTGGAAGCGATGATTGAAGCGGGTAAGAAATCGGGAGAACCGATCATAGAAGAATATGCAGATACAATGGTTGCGATTGCAGATATCAAGATTGCAGTCAGATCCCAGAAAACAGGAAAAACTGCAGAGTTTATGCGTCAGGCAATGGCAGAGTGCCAGAGTGTCAGCCGTGAACCGCTGATCCGTGCGGCTCTTGCAGGAATTGATGAGATTGCGCAGTATCTGGAAGGTACATCTTATGCAGAGGGAGCGGAGGCATTGAAAGAATCTCCGTCAGCATTTGAAAGATGGTGTGACAACCGGATGACTGACAGCATGAGATCACAGAAGTATGAATCATTTTCAGTAGGACCTCTGCTGGCATATCTGCTTGCAAGGCAGAATGAGATAAAAACAGTTCGGATGATTCTGACAGGAAAACAGAATGATTTCCCAGAAGAAGCAATCCGGGAAAGGATAAGGGCGATGTATGTATAAGATTGCAGTGATTGGTGAATATGACAGTATCTATGGATTTGCGACACTTGGTCTTAGTATCTGCCCTGTCAAAAACAGCGAAGAGGCGAAGGCAAAGTTACGACAGCTTGCAGAAGGTAAATACGGAATCATCTATATTACAGAGGCCGTAGCTGCACAGATTACGGATGAGATCGAGCGCTATCGTGAAAGAACATTGCCGGCGATCATTCAGATCCCGGGAGTGTCCGGAAATACAGGAGCCGGAGTAGAAGGCGTAAAGAAAACCGTAGAGCAGGCGGTTGGTTCAGATATTCTGTTTGGAGGAGTAAGTGAATGAGCACAGGAGTAATTAAAAAAGTTGCAGGTCCTCTTGTAATTGCAGAGGGCATGCGAGATGCAAATATGTTCGATGTGGTCCGTGTATCGAAACAGCGTCTGATCGGTGAGATCATCGAGATGCACGGAGACGAGGCATCGATTCAGGTATATGAGGAAACTTCAGGTCTTGGACCCGGAGAACCAGTAGAGTCTATGGACGTTCCAATGTCTGTAGAACTCGGACCTGGTCTGATCACAAGTATTTATGATGGAATCCAGAGACCGCTGGATGACATTATGAAAATCTCAGGTAATAACTTAAAGAGAGGTGTTGAGGTTCCTTCTCTGAAACGTGACCTGAAGTGGGAATTTGTTCCAACTGCAAAAGTTGGAGATGAAGTGGAAGCAGGAGATATCATCGGTACAGTACAGGAGACAGTACTGGTTCAACAGAAGATCATGGTACCTTATGGAATCAAAGGTACGATCAAAGAGATCAAGGCCGGTGAATTTACAGTGGAAGAGACAGTGGCAGTTGTCAGTACAGAAGATGGAGACAAGGAGCTGACACTGATGCAGAAATGGCCGGTACGAAGAGGCCGTCCGTATAAGAAAAAACTTCCGCCGGAGATGCCGCTTGTAACAGGACAGCGTGTTATTGATACATTCTTCCCGATCGCAAAAGGTGGTGTGGCTGCTGTACCTGGACCATTCGGAAGTGGTAAGACAGTAATCCAGCATCAGCTTGCAAAATGGGCAGA
>OLNW01001030.1_pt1 | contig 29592 bp, 30 predicted proteins | sample 1672121 | NCBI WGS metagenome assembly OLNW01 (sample SAMEA3136648, study PRJEB25190) | human gut metagenome
TGTATCATTTAATGTAAATGGTGTTTTCTATCATAAAGTTACTAATAAAGATGGTGTTGCAAGTTTAGGAATCAGATTAATGAGTGGGGAATACATCATAACTTCCTACTGGAATGACTTCCAAACTGGAAACACAATAAAAATAAGTCCTTAAAGAGAATTCATAATTCTCTTACTTTTTTCTTTTTTTACATATACATTATTTAATTTAAATATCTAGTTTTTTATAATAGCTAGTATTATAATCAAATCATCATTATAAATTTTTTAAAAAAGTAGTTTAAATTATTATTTAATTGATTACAATTTCGATAATTTTGTAGGAAAAAAGAGAGGTGATAATTAGTTAAAATTAATTAACTAACTATTGATAACTTCCTTGACTTTGTCAAAAAGTCCTTTTTCAACGTGGTGGATTTCATTTCCACTTATTTCGTCAAATTCTTTTAATAATTTTTTCTGTTTGTGGTTTAATTTTTTAGGAACAACAACTTTTACAGTAACATAGAGATTTCCTCTACCTTTATGTCTTACTGAAGTCATTCCTTGATCTTTAAGTTTAAATACAGTTCCGCTTTGAGTTCCAGGAGTTACTTTAAATTCAACAGTTTTCCCTTCAATAGTTGGGATTTGAATTACATCTCCCAGTGCTGCCTGTGGGAAACTTATTTGCTGTTCGTAGTAAAGGTGGTCTCCTTCACGTTGAAATTCTTTATTTCTGCTAATGTGAACACTAGCTATAAGATCTCCTTCGTATCCAGGTTGGTCTCCACAGTTACCTTCGCCAGATACTCTTAAACGGTCACCTTCATCAACACCTGCAGGAATTTCGATTTTAATAGTTTTACTTTCCCTAACATTACCTTTTCCATGACATTCTTCACAGGGGTCAGTAATTATTTTACCGGTACCGCCACAGTCTCTGCAGGGTCTGACATTCATCATTTGACCAAGTATTGTGTTACTTACCTGTTTTACCTGTCCTGTTCCGTTACATGTTGGACAGGTTTTTGGTTCAACACCAGGTTTTGATTTATTTCCGTTACATATTGGACAGATTTTACTTCTTCGTATTTTAACTTCTTTTTCTACACCATTAAAAGCTTCTTCTAAGGTTATTTTGACTTCGGCGTATATGTCTGATCCTCTTTGAGGTCCTGCTTGTCTGCCCCTTCTGTTTGAACCTCCTCCGAATCCGAACATATCAAATATGTTTCCTATATCGAAGCCCTGGAATATGTCCTCGAAGTTTACATTTTGATAGAAATCTTCTGCACTAAATCCATCCATACCAGCATGACCAAATTGATCATATCTTTGACGTTTTTCATCATCAGATAAGACGGCATAAGCTTCACTTACTTCTTTGAATTTTTCTTCAGCTCCCTCTTCCTCACTTACGTCTGGATGGTATTTCATAGCTAGTTTACGATAAGCTTTTTTGATGTCCTTTTCTGAAGCGTTTTTATCAACTCCAAGAACTTCATAATAATCTCGCTTTTCTGCCATTTAGTCACCTTATAAGTATTATTTAAAAAAATAAAAAAATAGAATAAATAATTTGTTTTATGTTTCCTAAACAGTTAGTTTTTTGATTCTGATTTTTATATAACCTACTTGGAAATAATAAAACAGTTATTATTTAATCTAATCATCTTTTACTTCGTAATCTGCATCGATTGTGCCGTCATCATCATCTGAGGAATTAGATTGAGCACCATCATTTGGATTAGCTTGTTGTTGAGCTTGTGCTTGTTGTTGTGCTTCTTGATAGATTTTAGCACTAATTCCTTGAACTACTTCAGATAATTCGTCAGATTTTTCTTTAATAGCAGCAATGTCATCGCCAGCTACAAGATCTCTTAATTCACCAACAAGTTTTTCAACTTTTTCTTTTTCATCATCACTTACTTTATCTTTTAATTCTTCTAAAGCTTTTTCGGATGTGTAAATTAAGGAATCTGCATTGTTTCTAACTTCAATTTCTTCTTGTTTTTGTTTATCTGCTTCAGCATTCATTTCAGCTTCTTTGATTTTTTCTTCGATTTCTTCGTCAGATAATTTGGTTGAAGAAGTAATTGTAATAGCTTGTTCTTTACCTGTACCTTTGTCTTTTGCAGATACATTGATTATACCGTTTGCATCAATATCAAAGGTAACTTCAATTTGAGGAACTCCTCTTGGTGCAGGTGGGATACCTACAAGTTGGAATCTTCCAAGTGAAGTGTTGTCTGCAGCCATTTTCCTTTCTCCTTGGAGAACATTAATATCTACAGATGGTTGGTTATCTGCAGCTGTAGAGAAGATTTGACTTTTTTTAGTAGGAATTGTTGTGTTTCTTTCAATTAAAGTAGTAGATACTCCACCTAAGGTTTCAATACCTAATGATAATGGAGTTACATCTAAAAGAACTAAGTCTTTAATTTCTCCAGCTAATACTCCTCCTTGGATAGCTGCTCCCATTGATACACATTCCATAGGGTCAATACCACGTTCGATTGATTTGCCGATGAATTTTTCTACATAGTTTTGTACAATTGGCATTCTGGTAGGTCCACCAACAAGAATGATTTTATCAATATCTGATTTGCTCATTTTAGCATCATCTAATGCTTGTTGCATTGGTTTTCCTGATTTTTTAACAATGCCATCTACTAATTCTTCTAATTTAGCTCTTGTAAGAGATATGATTAAGTTTTTAGGAGATCCGTCTTTACCCATTGTAATAAATGGTAAGTTTACTTCAGTGGTTAATGTAGTGGATAATTCGATTTTTGCTTTTTCAGCAGCTTCTCTTAACCTTTGTACAGCTTGATCATCATCCATAAGGTTAATTCCGTTTTCTTTTTCGAATTCATCAGATAAGTATTTTAAAAGAACATTATCCATATCGGTACCACCTAACTGGGTGTCCCCACTAGTGGATTTTACTTCAAATATTCCTCCACCGAATTCCATGATGGTTACATCTAAGGTACCTCCACCTAAATCGTATACCATGATATTTACATCATCATCTTCCTGTTTATCGATACCATAAGCTAAACTTGCAGCGGTAGGTTCGTTTACAAGTCTTACAACATCTAATCCTGCAATAGTTCCAGCATCTTTTGTTGCAGTCCTTTGGTTGTCGTCAAAGTAAGCAGGTACGGTAATAACAGCTTTTTCAACTTTTTCATCTAAGAAAGATTCTGCATCTTTTTTAATTTTTTGCAAGATGAATGCAGAGATTTCTTGTGGTGAATATTGTTTGCCGTGGATTGTAACTTTGTAATCAGTTCCCATACTTCTTTTGATTGCACTGATAGTGTTTTCCGGGTTGGTTACAGCTTGTCTTCTAGCAGGTTCTCCTACTAACATTTGACCGTCATCAGTAAATGCAACATAACTTGGGAATGCTTTACCGTATTGGCTTGCACCTTCTGCAGATGGTACTACAGTTGGTTTACCTCCAACAAGTACAGATGCTGCAGAGTTACTTGTTCCTAAATCAATACCTATAATTTTTTCTTTTTTAGTATCAGACATAATTAATCACCTTTATTTTTTGATTGTATAATAATTTAATAAACATTATTTTTTACAGACTCTAACTTTAGAGTATTTGATAACTTTACCTTTTAAGGTATATCCTTTCATCAATTCATCAATAATATATCCATTTTCCACATTTTCATCATTTGCAACCATAAGTGCTTCATGTTTAAATGGATCGAATTTTTCCCCTTTTGCAGGGATTTCTTCTAAACCTTCTTTAGTTAAAACATCTTTAATTTTAGAATATATTAATTCAACACCGTCTCTCAATTCTTTTTCAGTTTTAGAATTTTCAAGTGCTCTTCCTAAATCTTCATAACTGTCTAAGATATTTTTGATAAGTGGTTCATTGGCAAATTTGATGATATCTTTACTTTTTTTCTCATTGATTTTTTTGAAGTTTTCGAAATCAGCCTGAAGTCTTTGAGATAGTGAAATATACTCCTGAGTTTCTTCTTTTTGTTTTTCAAGGTCTTCATTTATTTTAGCTAACTCTTTATTTTTAGAATCTAATTCTTCAAGAACTTCATCATATTTTTCCTGAAGAGTTTTAGTTTCTTCTTCTTTTTGGTCTTCATTGTTGTCATTAGCCATTCAGTCACCTTTTCAAATTTTTAAAACTCTTTAAATAACCCTTGTGTAGAGAATTTTTATTTTTGATACTTAATATTGGCATATTTTGGAATTTATGGACATATAGGAAAATGGTTCAAAAAACAAGGGTTATTAATAAGAGTTTTTTGCACCAAATATTAAAGTAACAAAAAGTTATCTTTCTCGTATGTTATTATAGTAACAAAAAGTTATATAAAGGTTTCGGTATAATCTATATTTATGAAAGATACAAACGAAATTGAAGAAAATAAAAAAGCTAATCCTCACACCAATTCAGTTTCTATAATTGAAATCAATGGTGATTATGGAAATTCTGAATGTGGAATTGATAAAGAGGATATACTTGATGTAATGGGCTGTAAAACAAGAAGGGAGATTATAAATCTCTTAAGGGAAGAACCAATGTTTGTAAGTGAAATTTCAAATGAACTTAACATTGGTCAAAAAGCAATCATAGAACACTTGCGGGCTATGGAAAACGTTGGAATATTAAGTTCTTCTTATAAAAAGATTGTTAGAGGTAGACCTCGTAAATATTATGATTTGGACCATGAAGTTAATATTCATATTACCATTAATAAGAACACGTTTAATGTAAACTTCAGTGAAGATATGTTAAATACACCCCAATTACCTTCTGGTGATGAATGGTCTAAATTATTGGATATTGAAAAAAGAATTGATAATGGTCAAACAGAAGCTATTTCAGAACTTATGAATCAAATAAGGTTATATGATAATCTTAAAAACAGAGCAGAATATATTTTAGAGCGGACTCTTAAAAATAAATAAATTAGCTGTTGTTTGTATCTATTCTTTTTTTATTTTTTGACCTTAAAAAAATATTTTATTTAAATCTGTAAGTTAATTGCAGTCAAATTTTTTGTTAAAAGAATGTATAACTTTTAGAATTATTCGGGATAAATAATTATAATGCTTTATCAGATTTGAAAAGAAGATTATTGGCTATTTTTTGTGGTGTTTAAGCAGATATGAATATTTTTGCAGGGTTAGTTTTTTGTGTTGTTTATTTTTCCATTTTTTTCCATCGTTTTTCGAATTCTATTTCTTTCATTACTTCCCGGTCTATTTCTTTACTTCTCTTGTCTAAATATTCTTTGTCAATACCTATGCCTCTTGTTCTCCATTCTCGTGATAGTCTTTTAAGATTCATTTTTTCACCTCATATATTAATTAATTATTTTATTTATTTAAAAATTTTTATTCATTTTTTCATCAAAAAATTGGGGATTTATCTTTGGATCAAAATAGGGATTTCTTTTTTTCCAAATAAATCCATCACCTTTGGAAATAAGGGCAACATCAATATTTCCACCTACACTTTCTAAATTTAAATCTATTTTTCTTTTTAATGAAGTAATTTGTATCAGAGATTCTGCTAAATTTCCTATTTCTTCCCTAGGCAAAAAATCTAATGATTCAAGTATTGGAGAATAAAAATCTTTTTTTAAAGAATTAATATGGGTTTTAAAGTTTTTAGTCAGCTGGTTTTTAATTTCGTTTATTTTTTCTAATTTTTCAACACTTAGATGGTCATACATATTGCAAATATAATTTTCCATAATGTTCACGAAATGTTTTTTAATTTCATTTTCCAAAGTTTCATTAATTCCTGATAAATAAGTTCCAATGACATCTGTTTGGGCAAATGGATTATTAATGTTCCAGAATAGTTTAATTTTGTATCCATATCTTGATAAAGTAGCATATTATTAACATTTGCAATTATATTAAATGAAACATATGATGGGAACATATCTTCTTTATTAAATCCTGCAATTACTATTCCTGTTGATATATTAAATATATAGGAACAAAAACATTTTTTTAAATTATTTAAATTAATTTTAGATTCATCATACTCTTTTATTATCTCTTTAAACTTTTTATTGTATTTTTCAGTTTCAAAAATATCTTTTAAAAATTCGAATATTTCTGCATTAGAAAATGTTTCTATAAATTGATAAAACTCTAATTCATTACATGAGTTTCTCTGCTGATTTATCATTTGCTTAAAATTTTTCAAATGTGAATCTAGAAAGATGTTTATGTTTGTTGCTTGAGTTACTTCTGTTAGATACTTTAAAAAATCGTTTTTAATATTTATTATATTTTTTAGCTTTTTAAAGTTAGTTTTCTTAGAATATTCTTTGATTAAAGTTTCTATGGAGATATTTTCAAATTTTCCTAATCCAAATACCATAATTCCCATTGGAGGATCATTTGAAAGCATAAATATTTTATTAACTCCATTATATGTTTTTTTATCATTTATTGTAATTGTACTGTTCGCAGCCAGTGCTATTACATCAGTATTCATAATTATTATTTCGGATGTCATATTTGAACATATAATCTGAATAATATTTAAAGTTTGTTTAAGTTATTTTGAAAAAATTAGTTAATCATGTAAAAATTACATGAAATTATAAAATTGTTTTAGCTACAATAGCCTGACCTAATGAAACAGATCCGTCACCGGCACATGTGTTCTTATGCTGAATAAAGTTATATCCGTTTTTCTCAATGTAATTTTTACAGGTATTGGTTATTGCTTCATTGTAAAAGACACCTCCTGTAGCCCCAATGTCGAAAATACCTTTTTTATCTGCACTTTCAATAGCTATTTGGGACAGTCCTTTTGCTATTGCATTTTGAGCAGCATTTGCAATATCTGCTTTATTTTCTCCTTTTTGATATAATCTGACAACTTCACGGAGGATTTCACGGGTATTTAATACATTATCTTTAATTTCAAATGGAATTTCGAAATCATTTTTGGAGTAATATGCAACAGATTCCAATTTCATTGAACATTCTCCTTCATATGTTCTGGTATTGCATATTTCCAGAGCTGCTGAAACAGAGTCCAATACTCTTCCGGTACTTGTTGTTAATCCAACATTGATTTCTGCTTCCAATTGCTTGTAAATATTTTTGATTTCCATTTCTCCGTATTTGAAGTAATCAACATAATTGCCAATTAATTCTCCATCATCTAAAATACTTAAAAGCATTCTTATTGGGTGTTTGGTTGCCATATCTCCACCAGGCATTTTGTGTGGCTGCAGGTGACCTAATCTTTCAAAATTGTTAATGTCGGTGTATAATATTTCTCCGCCCCAGCTTGTGTTGTCACTTCCATAGCCTACACCGTCTGCAGCTATTACAATCATTTCATCAAGACCGTAATCATTAGCCAGTGCAACACTATGTGCATGATGGTGCTGCACACCTATTACATCACACTCAAATTCATCACCGAATTCATGAGCTAGTTTTGTTGTAAAGAAATGTGGATGCAAATCACATGCAATTGCATCAAAGTCATTTATTTTAGTGATTCTTTCCATATTTTCAATAGCTTCTTTCATGAAGTTTAAAGTTTTTAATTTGTTTGTATTTCCTATATGCTGGGAAGGATAGCACATATTGTCTTTAGCTATTGCAAATGTAACATCAAGCTCGGGGCCTAAGGCAAGTACATTTAAATCATTTACTTCATAATTGATTTTATAGGGCTCAGGAGTATAACCTCTGGATCTGCGAATAAATGAAAGAGCATCATTTCTAAATCGGATAACTGAATCATCACATCTGTTTAAAATTCTGCGGTTATGGATTAAAGAATAGTCTGAAATTCCGTCTAAATTCAGAATTTCAGTATTCGTAATCATCATAGGCTCCCCGGGAGTATTGGCTGAGGTCATTATATATGTATCAATGTCTCCTTCATCAAAAAGCAGATAATGCATTGGAGAGTATGGCAGCATAACTCCGATATTGTGCAAACCGGGAGCTAATGACTCTGGGAAGTTATAATTATTGTTTTTCTTTAAAACTACAATAGGTCTTTTATTTGAAGTTATTGTAGCTATTTCATTATCAGTTAATCGGGCATAATTTTCAACACAGGATAAATCTTTACTCATAACAGCAAAAGCCTGATTTGGACGATTCAGGCGTTTTCTTAATTCTTTAATGGCTTTGTCATTATATGCATCAGCTGCTAAATGAGTTCCACCGATTCCTTTAATGGATATAATTTTACCTTCTTTCAGTTTATCTGCAGCTATTTTAATGGGGTTATCACTGTCTATTTCTTCTGATCCTTTATATATCTTCATTTGAGGTCCGCAGTCCCTGCAGCAAATGGCTTCACCATGATAACGTCTGTTTAAAGGTTCGCTATATTCCTTAAGGCAGCTGTTGCATAATGGAAATTCATCCATTGAAGTTCTAACTCTGTCATAAGGAACACTGTCAATAACTGTAAATCTGGGACCGCAGTCAGTACATGCATTAAAAGGATATTTATAACGTCTGTCTTTCGGATTTCTTATTTCATTAAGACAGCTGTCACAGATAGCTATATCTGGAGGTATTACAGATACTCCTGAAAATTCATCTGAACTTTCAATTATTGTAAAATCATCAAAACCTTCAACAGCTATATCTTCTGTTTTTATTGAGTCTATTTTAGCTATTGGGGGCAATTCTTTAGGTAATTTCTCAATAAATAAGTCAATATTTTCTCCCTCAAGAATTATCTCAACTACATTTCCTAAATTTCTTACATATCCGTTTAAATTCAAATCTTTTGCAAGTCTGTAAATATAAGGTCTGAATCCTACACCCTGAACAATTCCCTGAGTTAAAATCTTTTTTGCCATCATAGTCAATATATATTTAAATATAATTATTGTATAAAATAGTTATGATAATATGAGAGAAATTCTTGAAAAGTTAATCAATGAAGAAATTGGTATTGAAGAATGTGAAAGACTTTTAAAGGCAGATACTATTTTAGAATTTGATGAAGTTGCTAAATTTGACAAATCACGCTCTTCAAGAACAGGCTTTCCAGAAGCAGTTTTTTCTCCAAGTAAAGATTACGGAGATCTCTTATTGATAGTCAAAAATTATTTGGATAGTGAAAATCCTGAAAATCTGATTGTAACTAAATTATCTTCAGAAAGATATGAAAAATTAGCTAATGATTTGGATTTGGACGGGTTTAAATTAAACTATAATAAAAGAGCTCAGATATTGGTAATCAGAAATAAAGAGGTTCCTAAAACATTAGGAAAAGTAGGTATTATAACTGCAGGAACATCAGATATAAATATTGCAGAAGAAGCACGGGTAATAGTTGAAGAAGGCGGATGTGAAGCAATAACTTCTTATGATATTGGTGTAGCTGGGATTCACAGATTATTTCCCCAAATAGCACACATGATTAAAGAAGGTGTGGAAGTATTAATTGTCTGTGCAGGAATGGAAGGTGCTTTGCCTTCTGTTGTAGCTGGTTTGGTTGATATTCCGGTTATTGGCGTTCCGACATCTGTTGGCTATGGCGTAGGTGAAGGGGGAGTTGTTGCTTTAAACGCGATGCTTCAGTCATGTGCTCCGGGAATAGCAGTTGTAAACATTGATAATGGATTTGGTGCAGGTGTATTTGCTCTAACTATAATAAAAGGTAGATAAATTGATTTATGAAACATTCAATCCCTCTAAACATGATTCCAGAAAAGTAGCTAAACTGATTTATGATGTTGATTTCAGAACATTTGATTTGCTTTTTAAAAGTTCTGACAAAGCTATTTCAACAATTGAAAAACAGTTAAAAAAGGAAGAATCATTTGATGATACTAAAGTTGTTTTGGATGAGAATAATAATGTTATTGGTTTATTGATATTTTGGATTTCTAAAAAACCAGCATTTTATCATAGTTTGAAGACAGTCAGTTTAAAATTGCTTATTGTTGATATTTTAGACTATTTTGTATTGTGTGATGTAGAAAAAGGAGATTTTCATGTTGCAGAGCTAGCTATTGATGAGTCTCAAAGAGGAAAAGGTTTAGGCAGTAAAGTTTTAAATGATGTAATTGACTATGCTAAAAAAAATAATCTAAAAAGAGTAACTCTTGATGCAGATTTTAGAAACACAGGTGCCAAATCATTATATGAAAGAATGGGATTTAGAGAATTCAATAAAAAAAGAGTTAAAATAGGAAGTTTTGAACGTGGAATGCATAATATGGAACTTAAATTATAAGTTCAATGCCTTCTACGTGCAAATTCTTCAAAAATTTCATCTATTTCTATTCCTTTGTAAACAAGGATAAGCAAAGTGTGGAATATTAAATCAACAGATTCATAAACTAAATTTTCATCATTTTTAGCAGCAAGCAGTACTTCACCACATTCTTCTGCTACTTTTTCAAGTATTTTATCTTCTGCTTTTTTATCACTGTCTTGCATTATTTTAGAAGTGTATGAATCAATAGGATTGTCTCTTCTTTCTTCTAAAACTTTATAAACTTCTCTAATAATTTCATCTGATGCCATTTAATCACTTTTCTCGTTATCTTGTATACTTTCTGTAATAGCTATTAATGGATGTTTGTCGTCATCAATAATCTCAATATCGTCAAATGTTGTTATTCCAGCTTTATCTGCTGTTTTTTCTAAGCCTAAACGAATATCTTTACCTAAATCAATAACATATGCATCGATTGTTTTACAGCCTAACTGTTTTGCAGCTACTGTTCTGTGATGTCCGTCTACTAAAATCCATCTGTCTCCAGTTTTAACAACAATTGCAGGTTCAGCTAATCCCATTTTAAGTTCATATGTTCTTCCTTCAAGTTCATCAGCATAAACTCTGTCCTGAGTAGGCCTTATTTTATCAGTGTCAACTTGCATATGTTTTAAAGTACTTTTGATACCATATAATTGGTCCATAGTACTTTTAAAGTAATCTACTTTATTCGGGGTGGAACGTTCAATATGTGAACGAACCATATCTGTGTTTGTAATAATGCCTACAATTTCACCTTTTTCATTAATGACTGGCATTCTGGAGATTCCTCGTCTGAACATTACTCTGGAAGCATCATTTATACTTAAATTTTCATTAGCTACTACTAATTTTGTACTCATTAGTTCTGAGACATGGTCTGCCCAGTCTTTTACTACAATATCAAAAGAGGTTACCATTCCGACCAGTTTGTTGTTTTCTACTACTGGATAGCTATTGTGATCGCTTTCTTTCATTAATTTAATAACTTCTGATGTTGTTGTTTGCGGTGATACAGTAACAACATTTTTAGTCATATAATCTTTAACTAATGACTTGCTTTTAGCCATAGTTTACCTCCTGTTTATTCTATGTTTTCTTTTAAGATTTTAACAGTTTCTCCAGGGTCTGCTTTTCCTCTTGTTAATTTCATAACCTGTCCAACAAGGAAATTAAGTGAAGCTTTTTGTCCTTCTAAATAATCATTTACTGCTTTTGGATTTTCATCAATAGCCTGTTTTGCTGCAGCTATTACTTCATCATCTTTTACAACACCTAATAAACCTAATTCTTCAGCTATTGCTTTTGGAGTTTGTTTATTGTTTGGCATATGCTCAATGATTCTTTGCCCTGCTTTTGTGGTTATTTCTTTGTTTTGAAGCATTTTTAAAAGTTCTACAATGTCTTCAACTAATATTCCACTATCTGCAAAATCAAGTTTGTTGTAGGATAATACTCTTTTAAGTTCATCTCTCATCCACATTGAAGCAAATTTGGAATCAATTTGTTTAGCTACTTCTTCATAAGCTATAGCTAAGTCAAGTTCGGAAGTTAATACTTTAGCAGATTCTGCATCAATTCCATATTCTTCAGTAAATCTTTTTACTTTATTATGTGGTGCTTCAGGCATTATTTCTAAAACATTTTCAATTTGAGCATCGGAGATTTCCATTGGTGGTAAATCAGGATCAGGAATGAATCTGTAATCATCAGCATCTTCTTTTAACCTCATACCTACTGTAATCATTTGAGATTCAAGGTATGCACGTGTTTCTTGTTTGATTTCGACACCTCTTTTCATAAGGTTTTTCTGTCTAACAAGCTCAAATTTCAATGCTTTATAAGCTCCTTTAATGGAGTTGATGTTTTTCATTTCTACTCTGTTTCCACCTTCTATAGAGATGTTTACATCAGCACGCATAGTACCTTCTCCACGAGCTCCTCCACTATATTGCAATACACGAATAAGCTCTTTTAAAAAGGTTCTTGCTTCTTCAGGAGATTTTATATCTGGTTCTGTAACAATTTCAATTAATGGAATTCCGGAACGGTTAAAATCAACAGTACCTCTGTCAGGTTTGTATTGGCCGGGATCTTCTTCCATATGGATTTCTCTAATTCTAACTCCATTTAATTCTCCTTCATAACCGATAGGTACTGAAGTTCTTTGGTATCCTGAAGGTAAATCAGGATAATCATAATGTTTTCTCATAAAGTAGGTAAAACCTTTATCGATTTTACAGTTAAGCATTAAAGAAATCATTAATGCATTTTCAATTGCTTTTTCATTTGTTGGATATGGTTTGGCACCTGGTTGATTTAAACAAACCGGACAAATGTTTGAGTTTGCTGGTGCTTCCTTATAATTTGTTGGACAATCACAAAATAATTTTGATTCTGTTTCTAATTGTACGTGGATTTCAAGTCCACACATCATATTGACACTAATAATAATTCCTCCAATTTTTTGGAAAATCAAAATAGATTTATATTATGTAAGTATTTATAATAATAGATTAATAAATATTTGTGATTTTTATGTCTGATGAAGTTTTATTTACACAAAAATTAGTATCAAAAGATAATGATAATAAAGTAAATATTGAGTGGATTGTTGAAAACAATACTGGTGGATTAATAGAAGATGTGTTGGCATTATCTCAATGTTATACTCATGATTTTGGAAACTTTGAGGATGGTGAAGTTAAATCAATCAGTTTTGATGTAGAACTTCCATCTACTGAAAGTTTAAAAATGGATTTTGGTGATGATGCAGTAATTCCTGATAAAATTACATTTGGTGGTGCTTCTTTAACTTATTTAGCTAATGGAGTTTCTTTTAAAACAAAATCTAACATATTAGAAATTTAATATTTGTTTTTCAAAGATTCCTTTATATATCTTTTAATAAATTTGTCCAGTTCGGAATTAACATCACTTTTTGGATTTCCCAGTTGTTTTTTATCAGTAAATGTTCCTTTAAGTTGGCGTCCGGACCATTTAACTTCTTCTTCTACTCTTTTTCCATATTTTGTTCCAAACATTTTAAATAATGGGAATTTAGTTATTCCATTGGCTCCGCTTAAAATAAGAATTCCAATATTTGCTAAATTATCAATCCATGTTCCGCAGATTATTGTAATGTCCGGAAATGTTAATCTAACTTTAGCTACCACTTGGGCATAATAAAGTGAAGCTGGCTGTGAGCTATTTGCATATACAGTTTCTTTATGAGGATTCAATGAGTAAAAAATTACTCTGTCAATTTTGTGATCTTTAATATAATCAATTAAATAATCAACATCGTCTAATGTTTCTCCAAGACCTAAAATTACAGTAATGGCTTTTTCAAATCCTAAATCTCCAGCTACATCTAACATATTGCTTATTTTATCTAATGATTTACTTGGACATACTTTCTGATGTAGTTTAGGATTGGCTACTTCAACAGCTCCAGTAATTCCTTTTATTTCTGAGCCATATTCTTCCAACTCCTCTGTAATCCCCGTATTTAACCAAACACTGTCTCCCGTAATGTTTTTAATGGTGGTTGCTATTTCTTTAATTTCTGCAGTTGTAAATGACTTATAACCTCCTGAAAGGAATTCAATATTCCAATTTAAACGCTTACACATTTCTGCTTCGGCATAGATGTTATGTATATTACGTCTAGCTTTGGTTGGGTCTTTAATTTTATCTTTTTGAGTAGACATGTAACAAAAAGCACAATCTCCTTTATCACACCACCAGGAAAGGAATATTGCTCTTTCAAGACTGATTTCATTTCCATGTTTTTTTAGTGTGGTTTCATTTGCCTTTTTTATTAAATCAAATATGTTAGAATCCATTTTAATCATTATTCTTTATTGTTTGTTTTAATATTAATAGTTAAAGTTATATATTAGTTTATCCAAACTATATTATAGTTTGCTTCTAATTTTATTTAGATGTAATTTAATCAAAACATTTATATAGTATTAAATTCAAACTAATTAATACTGTTTGAAGTCTTTTGATTTGAATGGGTTTATTTGGTTAAGACTGGTGGGTACTCATATGCCATCGTAGCTCAGTAGGTAGAGCGTTCGGCTGTTAACCGATTGGTCACAGGTTCGAGCCCTGTCGATGGCGCTTTTGGGCCCATAGCTTAGCCAGGTAGAGCGTCCGGCTCATAACCGGAAGGCCATGGGTTCGAACCCCATTGGGCCCATTTCAATTAAATTATGTCATTTATTGCTCCGGTGGTGTAGTCCGGCCAATCATTTCGGCCTTTCGAGCCGAAGACTCGGGTTCGAATCCCGGCCGGAGCATTTTAAAAACTTGTTAAGATTTTTAATGGTTTCTATGTATCCTTTCTTTTGTATAAGCGGGGGTGCCCGAGAGGCCAAAGGGGACAGGCTTAGGACCTGTTGACGCAGGTCTACCAGGGTTCAAATCCCTGCTCCCGCATTCTAACAATTTTTTATTTATTTCTTATGCCGGGGTAGGGTAGGCGGTCATCCTACGGGACTGTGGATCCTGTGACTCGGGTTCAAATCTCGGCCCCGGCCCCATTATTAAACTATTTTTTATGAGATTATTCTTATGGCTAAAAAAGGGTCTGCTGAAGAAAGGGATTTAGTGCATAAACTTTGGGAAAGAGATTTTGCAGCTATGAGAGCTCCAGCTTCTGGAGGTGCAACTAAGAAACCTTTGCCTGATGTTGTAGCTGGAAACGGTAAATTATATTTGGCTATTGAAGTCAAAACTACAACTAAAGATAAAATTTACATAGATTTTCCTCAAATTGATGCATTATGTGAGTTTTCTGAAAAATTTGGTGCTAAACCATATATTGGAGTTAAATTCAAGTATACAAAATGGTTGTTTTTAGAACCTGAGAAAACTCCACGCACTAAAAGTGATAATTATAAAATTGAAAAAGATTTTGCCTTGGAAAAAGCCCTGGAAATTGATGAAATTACAGGTATTGACAGGCAAATTAAATTTTGATAATAACATTTATATAGTAATTAAATCAGACTAATAATAGTATGTTATTATAACATATCTGTTGGGGTTATAGTGTAACCTGGCATCATCTGGGACTCCAGTTGTCTTTGAAGAAAATATACGCGTAACTGAACAGTATCCGTTGTGATGATCAATTGGAGTACTGAGGCAAGAGACATCCCAGGATCGGGGTTCAAATCCCTGTGACCCCATTTTTATAAAAAACTATTTTTAAATATTATAATTTCAATACTATTTTTATGAATTCTGAAGATATTATATGGATTCCAGGTTATAATTTAGATTCTAATTGTTATTTGATTGATGATATTTTAGTTGACACTGGAGCTGGAGATAATAAAGAATACCTTTTTTCTAAACTTAAAGAACATGGCGTCAATCCTGAAGATATTAAATTAATTGTTAACACCCATTGTCATTTTGATCATGTTAATAGTAACTGTTTTTTCCCTAATGCTAAAATAGCTATTCATAAAATTGATGCAATAGCTTTAAGGGAAGAAGGTAATCCTGATACTGTAGCTAGCCATTTCGGATCCAAAATTAACTGTCATAAAGTGGATATTGAATTGGAAGAGGGAGATAAAATAAAAGATTTTGAAGTGATTCATACTCCTGGCCATTCTAAAGGAGCTATCTGTTTATGGGATGGTGAAAACTTAATTAGCGGAGATACAGTATTTGGTCAGGGTGGCGTTGGCAGAACTGACATTGGCGGCAGCTGGTCTGATTTAAAAGAATCTGTAGAAAAACTGAAAAAATTAGATGTTAAAACAATCTATCCAGGGCATGGAATGATTGACAATAATGGGAAAAAGAGTATTGAAATGTCTTATTCTCATTTTTAAATTATTTTTCTAATTTTTTAGCTGCTTTTTTAAATGCCCCTCTTTTTACAAGAACAGTGACTTTTTCTCCACGGCTTATAACACTGTCTGTTTGAGGTATTACCAGTTTGCCTTTTTGGTATGTAGCTATTATTATATAATCTTTTGTTGGTGATATTTCCCCTATTTTTTTCCCAACAACCTTATTGTTGGTTATTGTCATATCGAAGATTTCAGCATCTCCTTCACCAAGGGTGATTAGGTCTGCAACATTAGGTCTTGTTACAAGTTTTTCTAAAAGTCCTGCAGCTGTAACTTCAGGGCTGATTACATTGTCTATTCCAACTTCCATAAATGCCTCTTCATGGTCAGGATTACTTACTCTGGCAATAATTGTCGGAACATTATATTTTTTAACTAAAATACAGGATAATAAGTTTGCTTCATCATTTCCGGTTGTAGCTATGAAAAAGTCAGCATCTTCAATATTGGTTTCTTCCAATAGTTTTGAACTAGTTCCGTTTCCACAAATTACAAGTGCATCAAGTTCTGCAGCTACTTCTGAACATAATGATTCGTCACTTTCAATTAAAGTAATGTCATGTCCGTCTTCTATTAATAAATTTGCAAGGTTAAGGCCTACACGACCTCCACCCATTATTATAATATACATTTCAACTCTCCCTCTTTAATAATACATTAAATTTATTTTTGAATATTATAAATATTTTCATTTTTTAAATATTTCAAAAATACCTCTAAATAAGACTAATATTGGGTAAATTTCCAATCTTCCTACCCACATATCTAAAATAGACACTGCTTTTAAAACAGGGTGGAGAGTATTGTTCAATACTCCAACATCCAATCCGTTGTTTCCTTGAAGAGATATTATACTAAATAAGCTGTCAAATGGAGGATATCCGTAAAAACAAAATATGAGCCAGGTTATTGCAATAATAATTAAATATAATGTTATAAAGTTTCCAGTTTTTCCTATTTCCTTTTCAGATATTCTTCTTCCGGATATTTTAATAGGGATTATTCTGCCGTCTGGTGAAAGAATTTCTTTTATGTGTCTGTAAATGGTTTTGACATAAGTTATTATTCTGAAAAGTTTAATTGCACCTACGGTAGATCCGCTGGAACCTCCAATTAACATTAAAATCATTAAACTAAGTAATACAAATGAGGGCCATCCCGCCATAGTGGAAGCCAGTTGGACATTAGCTCCTGTTGTGGTAATTGCTGAGGTAACTGTAAATAAAATGTCAATCGGTATAATATGTGATGCCAGATAAAGAATTATTGTAACAAAAGTGATTATGCAGATTAATGTTTTAAATTGTAAATCTTGGATTAATGACCTTCCTTTTGTTTTAATGATTTTATAATGTGCTAAAAAGCTTGTAGCTCCTAAAACCATCAGCATAATTGAAATTAGATAAATCAGGTCATTGTGATAATACCCAATATTTGCATTTTTAATACTCATTCCTCCGGTTGCAATCATACAGAATGTAGTACAGACAGAATCAAAAGCAGGCATTCCAGCTAAAAGATATAATATTATTCCAATTATTGTATAAATTAAATAGATTTCAATAGTTTTTTTAAGTGTGGTTTTGACACTTGGTTTTAAGCGTTCTTCACGAGCTTCAGATTGGTATAATTTAGCAGATGCTGTACCGGGTCTTGTTAAAATACCAATCATCATCACCACTACTCCTAATCCTCCAACCCATTGTTCAAATGCTCTAAAATATAATATGCTGTGAGGCAATATTTCAACATTATCAAACATTGTGATTCCAGTACCGGTTAATGCTGAAGTACTTTCAAAGATACCATTTAAAAAATCAGTCCCTGTTGCAAGTGAAATTACAACACCGCCGATGACACTTGCCCACATCCAGGCAATTGATGAAATCATCATCCCGTGTTTTAATCTCATTTTGCTGTTGGAGTATTTATCAAGAGCTTTCATACATATGTATCCTAAAATAACTGAAAAAACTCCCGGAATAATAAAACAGGCATAGTTAAATTCAAAATAGATTAAATCGATTAATAATGGAAACAAGCACATTAATCCCACACAAATCATTACTACTCCTGAATATCGGCTAACTATGTATAAATCTGTTTTAGTTATATATTTCATCATTTTATGTTTTTGAATAAATAGCTATATAAATATTAACTAGCAAATTTAAAATAAGTATATTCTATATTAGTTGTGTGAAATCATGAAACATAAATCATTAATATTTCTATTTATCAGTTTTCTTATTTTGGGCATTATGCTTTGGTTTGTAGGGATAGGTGATATATTAGGTGCTTTAAAAATAGCTAATTTATGGTTTATCGCATTAGCTGTTTTAATTCAGGTTGTTACTTATTATTTATACACTTTGCGTTGGCAAATCATTAACAAGATGGACGGTATTGAAATATCCATCAAGGAATTATTTCCTATTGTTATGGTTGGTTTAGCTGCAAATAACATTACTCCTGCTGGAAGGGGTGGTGGAGAACCTGTAAGGGCATATATATTGTCTAGAGATAAAGGTTATCCAATGGAAGAAACATTTGCAACTGTAGTAGCTGATAAAGCTTTAGATACTTTTCCATTTGTTTTCTTGGCTATTTTGACAATTATTGGAATAACTTTCTACTTTAAGCTGGATTTATGGATTTTAATATTGATGGTTGTTGCAGTAATAGCTATTGTAGCATGTTTAATTTTACTTATATATATGTCTGTAAATCCAAAATTCGGTAAAAAAGTTGATAATTGGATTATTGGATTAATTAGAAGATTTTATAAGAAAAATTCAATGGAATTGGAACAAAAAGTACATACTGTAATTAATGGATTTCAGGATACCATGAAACTTGTAATTTCTGATAAAAGGATTTTACATCATGCTCTGCCTTTATCTTTTGTCATATGGGTATTTGAGATTTTAAGAGTTTATATTGTGTTTTTAGCCTTTGGAGCTCATGTAAGTCCGGTTATCATTGGTGAAGTATTTATTATGGCATCTTTAATTGGTATGATTCCACTTTTGCCTGGTGGACTTGGTGCTGTAGATGGGGTAATGATTTTATTTTACTCAACGGCAGGAATAACTCCGTCATTAAGTGCAGCTGCTACTGTAATTGAAAGATTAATTTCATTCTGGTTAGCTACTGTAATAGGAATGCTGATTTTACCTCATTATGGTTCTTCAGTTCTTGATAAAATTTCATTTAATTCAAACTCTGATGATAAATCTGATGATGAACTGCTGGAATGAATTAAATAGAAAACTTTATTTTATTTACTTTCTATATTTTTTAGTATAGCAAAAATTGATTTTTTGTAAAATATTTGGTGAAAATATGGAAATTAATGGCGTAGAAATTAAAGATAATTATGCAGAAGGTTTTGGAATTAAAGTAACTAGAATTTTAGTTACAGCAGCTACTAAAAGATTAGCTAAAATTGCAGCTACTGAAGCTACTGGATACGGAACTTCTGTTATTGGATGTCCTGCAGAAGCAGGTATTGACTGTTACGTACCACCAACTGAAACTCCTGACGGAAGGCCAGGTTATGTTATTATGCTCTGTCAAGGATCTAAAAAACAGTTAGACCATGAACTTCTTGAAAGAATTGGTATGTGTATTTTAACTGCACCAACTACTGCAGCATTCAATGTTCTTGATGACGCTGATGAAGAACTTAAAACCGGTTTTAAATTAAAATTCTTCGGTGACGGATTTGAAGATGAATTAGAAATTGACGGTAGAAAAATGCATTCTATCCCAATTATGTCTGGTGATTTCTTAGTGGAATCTACTTTTGGTTTCAAAGCTGGTGTAGCTGGTGGAAACTTCTTTATCTTAGCTGAAAATCAAATGGCTGGAGTAATGGCTGCTGAAGCTGCTGTTGATGCTATTTCAGCTGTTGAAGGTGTAATCACTCCTTTCCCTGGAGGTATGGTTGCTTCCGGTTCTAAAGTAGGTTGTAACAATTACAAATTCTTAAATGCATCTACCAACGAAAAAATGTGTGTAACTTTAAAAGACAAAGTTGACTCTGACATTAGGGAAGATGCTGATGGAGTATTTGAAATTGTTATTGATGGTATTGATGAAGAATCAGTACGTGCTGCAATGAAAGCAGGTATTGAAGCAGCATGTAATGTTCCGGGAGTGTTAGAAATCGATGCAGGTAACTTCGGTGGAAACTTAGGAGCTTACAAAATCAACTTGCAAGATTTATTCTAAGGGTATTGTCCCTTTTTCCCTTTTTTTATTTTAATTTTTTCATTCTTGAATTTTTACTCGTTTTTTAAAAATTGCTTTCATTTCGAAATATTGTTTTCAAATCCAAGTGAAATTATATATTTAACATGGGATATAAGATATTTTGGAGCATGTAATGGTGTTATTGCATGCTCTGTGTTTGCAGATATATGGTATGAATATTGATGCAAATTCGTCTGGTTAGTTTTTTGTGATACAAAAAGAGTCCAGTTAGGCATTAACTAGCTGGACATACTTTTTGTATTTGGTTAAATATATAACTGGATATTTTAACACTTTAAATTGGTTATGTGTCCATTTTACATGGGCACTACTTTTATTTTTAAATTTTATAATTAAAAAGAATTATTAAATACAATTTTTAAATGTATATCTGACTGGTGATTTTTATGGATCCTATAGATATGACTGTTACAGATTTAAATTGTGAATATTTAGGTTTATCAAGACTTTGTTTAATGGAATCTGCCGGAAAATCTCTTGCAGAAGAAGTAGGTAAAATAGCTGTTTATACATTCTCAAAACCTGTTAAAATAATTATTTTTACAGGCTCTGGAGGAAACGGTGGAGACGGTTTTGCAGCGGCAAGATATCTTTTAAACAGAGGATATGATGTTGATATTTACATGTTAAAAGATAAAAACGGAATTCATTCACTTGAAGCTAAAACTAACTATGAAATACTTGAAAACATGAAACCAAGATTTTCCCGTTTGACAGTTCATAATCTAAACACAATTGATGATATAAATAACTGCGAAGTAGCTAATAGCGACAGTTTTTCAGAATTTATTATTATAGACGGAATTTTGGGAACTGGAATTCATGGTAAATTAAGAGAAAACATAAAAAGAGCTATTGAAGTTATAAACAGTTCCAATGGATTGACAGTTAGTGTTGATGTTCCGTCTGGTCTTGATCCGTTAACCGGTCAGATACATGATGTGGCAGTTAAACCCCAATATACTGTAAGCTTTCATAAAGTAAAAACAGGAATTCACAAGGCCGGTGAAGAAAAAGTTGGGGGAATCGTAACCTGTGATATTGGAATTCCGATTGAAGCAGAATACTTTATAAATTATGGAGACATGATTAAACTTAATAAAAGATCTTTAAAATCACACAAAGGAAATAACGGTAAAGTTTTAATTGTTGGAGGCAGTAAAGAATATTCGGGTGCTCCAAGTATTGCAGGACTTGCAGCTATCGGGGCAGGAGTTGATTTGGTCTATGTTGCAGCTCCTGAATCTGCAGCTTTAGCTATTTCAACACATCCTGATTTGATTGTAAACTCACTAAAAGGAGATTGCTTAACTGCAGAACATGCTGAAGACATTTTGATGATGGCTGATAAGGCTGATGCTGTTTTATTGGGTCCTGGAGCAGGAATTAATGATGAAACAGGAAAACTGTTAAATATTTTAGCCAGTAAAATTAAAAAACCATTGGTTTTAGATGCAGATGCTCTAAAGCAGGTTAAACCTCAAATTATTAAAAATAGGGATGATGTAATTTTAACTCCTCATATTTTCGAGTTCAAATCATTTTTTGGCAAAGACATTAAATTAGATTTGGACAGCTATGATTTTGCTGAAGTTGATGAAAATATTTCAGAGTTTCAGCAGGTCGTAAGACAGATCAACAGTGCTGTTGTGGTTAAAGGTGCAATAGATTTGGTGATTCAGAAAAATAAATTTAAACTTAATAAATCCGGAAATCCAGGAATGACTGTTGGAGGAACAGGTGATGCATTGGCAGGAATAGCTGTTTCATTACTATCTAAAGGTTTAAATGCATTTGATGCAGCTACTTTAGCTATTTTCATCAATGGTCTTGCAGGAGATGAAGCATATCTGGAAAAAGGTTATGGATTTGGAGCTACAGATGTAGTTGCACATATCGGAAAGGTAATTAAGGGATAATATGGATTATGTTAAAGGTATTTTTAAAAACAGACCTAACAGATTCATAGCTGAAGTTGAAGTTGACGGAAAAATTGAAATAGCTCATGTGCCTAATACTGGAAGGTGCAAAGAGCTTTTGGTTGATGGTGCTGCAGTTTATCTTAAACCTTCCGATAATCCGAAAAGAAAAACCAGATTCACTCTTCATTTTGTTGTAAACAAAGGGGAGCTAGTGTCACTTTACTCACAAGAAGCTAATAGCATTGTCTATGATGCAATATTAAATGGCAAAATAAAAGAGCTTCAGGGTTATTCATATCACCAAAGGGAAAAACAGGTCGATGATTCAAGAATTGATATATACTTGGCTAATCAGGAAGATGATTGCTGTGGGATGGAGTTTTTAGTTAACAGCTGTTATATTGAAGTTAAAGGAGTAACTTTGATTGTTGACGGTGAGGCAAGATTTCCGGATGCGCCAACTGAACGGGGAGCAAAACACTTAAAAGAATTAATTAAACTTAAAAATGAGGGAAATCGTGCTGTAGTATTTTTCTTAATTCAGCATCCTGCAGGCAACTATTTCCGGCCAAACTGGGAAAATGATCCTAAGTTTTCCCAAACTTTAGTTGAAGCTGAAAAGGCAGGTGTTGAAATACTTGTCTATAAATGCAATAATACTCTTGAAGGAATTGAATTAGTTCCAGAATCTTTAAAATATGATTTGGATTAATGTATTGTGTTAATTTCAAAGTATTCTGGCTGTGTTTTATGTGAAAATATTTATTAATATTTTAATTACAACATTATAATTGGTGTATAATATGTTAGATAAAAGAGTAACTATTTTGTCGATTATAGTCATTATTTTGATAAGTATGCTCATTATTCTATGTTTTGGAAGTAATTTTTCATCTATTTTTAAACAGGAAACGGATTTGACTATAACTTCGAATTCAACATTAAATAATGGTGATAATTTCACGGTTAAACTAACTGATAGTGATGGGGAGCTAATAGCTAATAAAACTATTTGTATAAGTTTAACAGATGATGAGGGTAATGTTAATAACTTAAATGTCACTACTAATGAAAAAGGCATAGCTAGTTTTGGTATAAATGCCAATTCTGGAAATTATTCCGCAAAATGTGTATTCTTAGGTGATGATAATTATGATTCATCTAATGTCACACATAAGGTATCTATTGTAAATAGGGTGGTTTCACTAGATTCTTCTTCAGATGGTCAGTCACAGACTTATAGTTATGGGAGTACTGGTTCTTATTCAGGTTCATCATCTTACTCAAATGGGCCGTGGAGAACTTGGATTAATGGTGGTTATGAATATATGAGTGAAAAAGAGTATTCTGAAAGATTCCCGGTTTTATATCATTTAAGAACTGATGGTCAGGGTCAATATGATAAAATTGAAGATTAAATTTAATATGTAACTCATTGGGGATAAAATTAACATATCTTCATATTTTATTTATTTTCATTTAATATTCACTTTTAAACATTCAATTTTTTCAAATCAATTAAAATATTAAAAAGAGGGGATTGCATGATTTGAAGAAACATATCTCAGTTAACAGTAAAATTCATATTATTTTAGCTAATGTTTCTCCGATAGCTTCATTAATTACTAAAGTAGCTAAATTATCATAATCAGTCTGGCTTTTGTTAATTAAAACTAAATTTTTGCCTTTGAAATAATTTATAAGTCCTGCTGCAGGATATACTACAAGTGATGTTCCCCCAACAATTAAAGTGTCTGCAGACATAATATATTCAACTGATTTATTTAAAATATTCATGTCCAGAGCTTCTTCATATAAAATAACATCAGGTTTTATAATTCCTCCGCAGGTACAGTGTGGTATGCCTTCACTTTCTAAAATAAAGTTAAGATCATATTCTTTTTTACATATTTCACAGTAATTTCGATAAACACTTCCGTGAAGCTCCAATACATTTTTGCTTCCTGCTTTCTGGTGTAGGCCATCAATATTTTGTGTAATTATTGCCTTTAATTTTCCTTCCTTTTCTAATCTGGCCAGAGTATAATGTGCAGGATTAGGCTCTACTTCTGGAAAAATTAAACAGTCTTTATAATAGCTAAAAAACTTATCAGTATGTTCTAAGTAATAGCTATGTGAAACTAATCTCTCAGGTGTATCACCATATTTTTCCAGGCTTTTAAAAATTCCGGATTCACTTCTAAAATCAGGAATTCCGCTTTCAGTTGATACTCCTGCACCTCCAAAAAATACAATATTGTCTGAAGCATCTATAATCTCTTGCAGTTTTTCTATTTTGTTCATAGTATAGCATTATTTGCTATGTAATATATAGTTTTCAGTTAATTTTATAATTTATAAAGATTACATATATTAAATAAGTTGAATTATTTTAAATTCAACTTTTCTGTGGAGTGGGTTAAAATGAGAGAGTTATTTGAGAAAATGATTGATGAGTCAATGGCTGCTCAAAGAGCTGACATTGACACAATTAAGAAAAAAAGAGGGACTGATTTTAAAATAAAAGATGCAGAACCTTATGTTAAAGTAGCATCAAAAATGGAGGCTATGGATAATCAGGCTCAAAGTGTGTTTGACTTGCATATAAATTCTGTTAAAACACATTTTGATACACTGTGCAGTCTTACAGATACGGTTATACCTGAAGATGATCCTTTTGTTGAGCATTATCAAACTCCGGCAATTCTTGAGATATTAACTGAAGAAGATGCTAGTTTTTCAGATAGCTTAGATAAATTTATAGATAAAATAGCTTCATGTGAAGCATTAATTGGAAAAGAAGTTATAAGACGTTATGGAGGTTTTTATGGCCCTACTTGTGTTGTTGATTTTGCATTGATTCCCGGAAGCACAAGTAATGTTGTTAATCAAATACTGTTAGAAACAGATATTCCTGAAAATCATAAGCAAGCTATTTTAGCTGCTAAATCATGGGGTATGAATACTTCTTATGGTGTTGGAGAAGCTTTTGCTAATGCTTTGGAAGGCGGTTCAACAGCTGCTGAGGCAGTTAGTGAAGAAATAGATACATTACAAAATATATATAAAAACCCAATTGAAGCTCAAGGCCAGCTTATGGATAATGCGGGCCACTCTTCTTTTGATGTAAGAGAATATATGAATTCCTATAAGAAAAAAATGAGAAGTACAGTTATTGGGGCAATGGAAGATGATGTCCATTATGGTAATATTTTAACTGTTCCTGCATACTGTGTAGGTGATATTGCTCACCATATTTCTCAGTCAACATTCAATATGTGTAAGGATGATATGATTATGGGAATTATTGAGGCCACAACAGATGTTATTGAAACATCATTAAAGGGCAATTTAGATAATTTCAAAAGTGTTTTTGATGTATTGTCACTTGCTACTGGTTCATCAGCATGTGCAACTGAATATATTCTTGAACTGGACGGTTTCAATGCAATTATGATTGTTGATTTGTTAACTAAACGTTTCCATAATTTTGTTCAGCAATTCCCAACAAGAGGGGCTGCTGCAGAGCTGCACAACTGTGACTTTATGGATATGATTTATAGAGGTTGGGGATATTTGGATAAAGCTAGAAAAGGCAGAGCTTCTGAATCAGGCATATTAAAACCATTCGTTTCTGGTTTTGAAGTTAATTTAAATCCTGTTGAAGAAAATGAAGTAATCATGAACCCTCAAAGATATGCATATCCTGCATGTGCCATTTCTGTAAGGTTCTCTTCTTTAATGAGATTGGCAGATTATCCTTGTTTGCTTACCAGTGAACCAATAACTGCAACTATGATGACCAACATCATGGCTCTTAATAAAGAAGATGCAGGATCTCCAGTTAAAGGCTGTAAAAATTGTGCATCTGCTTCATTAATTGATTTCAGGCATGATTTCTGTCAGTGGAAAGATGCAGTATAAATGGAGTGTGTTATTATGGCTCCATGCGGTATTGGAAAAAAATTCATTGCTGAATTGCTTGGAACATTTTTCTTAGTATTTTTTGGAACAGGTTCTGCAGTTATCACATTGATGATATCAGAATCAGTTAATCCAAATAATGTAGGTATTGGAATTTTAGGCGGTTTGGGTGATTGGATAGCTATTGCACTGGCATTTGGGTTAACTGTAATGGTTTGTATCTATCTTTTTGGAAGAATTTCAGGAGCTCATTTAAATCCTGCAGTTACAGTTGGATTGCTGGTTAGTAAAAATATTTCTTTGGCAGATTCTGTGTATTATATTGTAGCTCAGGTAATCGGTGCTTGTTGTGGTAGTTTAGCATTAGTTTTATGTTTAGGAATGCCTTCAGTGGTTGTTGGTGGTTTAGGTGCAACTGCTCCGGGTATGGGTGTAAGTTATTTACAAACAATATTTGCGGAATTTATCGGAACTTTCTTTTTAGTGCTTGTAATAATGGGTGTTGCTGTTGATAAAAAAGCTACTCCTAACTTTGCAGGTTTATCTATTGGTTTTACAGTAACTGCAGTTATTATTTTTTTAGGGCCATTTACTGGAGGTTCTATAAATCCGGCACGTACATTTGCTCCTTATTTGATGGATTATTTGGTTGGTGGAATAAATCTCTGGGTGTATTTCCCAATTTATTTAATAGGTCCAATTGCAGGAGCTATTGCTGCAGCATTGCTATATACTTATCTGGCTAAAGATAATGATGTTTGTGAAATACCGGGACCATTTAATTAGTTGCTATTTATGTAATAGTAACTGATTTTTATTTTTTTTTAAAAAAAGTAATTTAAGATAGCTGTTTAAGCTATCTGTTAAGTTTTTGATAGTTTGCAGCTTGCAAACCGTGGTATTTAATCATACCTTCAACTTCTCTTTGATCAGTTTCTTTATCTTCAAAAGTAATTTGTTCAATACTGTGTAAGCTGAAAGGAGATTCTCTAGTTAATGGTGCAATGGAACCTTTAAAGAGTTTCATTGTAACTTCACCACTTACTCTTCTTTGCATATGGTCAATAGCTTGATCGATATCTTCTCTTAAAGGTTCTTGCCATAATGCCCTGTAAACTAAGTCAGCATAAAGTGTACTCATGTACTCTGCAAATCTTAATTCATCAGTAGTAAGTACTAATTCTTCTAATGCCTGATGTGCAGCAATCAGTAATTTAGCACCTGGAACTTCATAGGTTTCCCTACTTTTAAGTCCGATCATTCTGTTTTCAATAGTATCCACTCTACCAATACCATTTTCACCAGCAATTTTATTAGCTTCTTTAATAATGTCAATAAGAGGCATCATTTCTCCATTTATAGCTACTGGAATACCTTCTTCAAATTCAATAGATACTTTTTGAGGAGTGTCAAGTGCATCTTCAGCAGAAGCAGTCCAAGCATAAATTTCTTCAGGAGGTTCATTTGCAGGATCTTCTAAGATATCTCCTTCAATTGATCTTCCCCAAATGTTTTCATCAATACTGTAAATTTTATCAGAGTTTAATTTAATGCCTTTTTCAGCAGCATAAGCTTGTTCTTCAGTTCTTGTTAAGTTTAATTCTCTGATTGGTGCAATGATATCTAAATCAGACATAGCTAAAATAACTGCTTCAAATCTGAATTGATCGTTTCCTTTTCCAGTACATCCGTGTGCAATAGCTGTCGCTCCTTCTTTTTTGGCAATATCGATAATTTTTTGAGCAATTAAAGGTCTTGCAAGTGCAGTACTTAACGGATATCCTTCATATTCTGCATTAGCTTTAATTCCTCTAGCTATGTATTCGTTTGCAAATTCTTCTTTAGCATCAATAGTGTAGTGTTTATAGCCACCTATTTCTTTTGCCATTTTTTCAGCTTTAGCTATTTCTTCATCGCCTTGCCCTACATCTACACATGCAGTAATAACTTCAACATCATATTTTTCTTCTAATAATTTAACACAAACAGAAGTGTCTAATCCACCACTGAATGCAAGAACTACTTTGTCCATTTAATCACCATAATAAATATTATAAATTAATTTCTATTTTTAATAGTATTTAATATTAAGTTAAAATCAGTGTTTTTAATTTATCAGTTAATTTTGTAATTTATTTTTTCTTTGTTTATTGCAAATATGGTTTATGTTTTTTAAATCTGATTTATTTTCCATTTTAAAAAATCATTTTAATTTTTTTAATTAAATAATGTGGGAGGTGTCTTAGTATATTGTTTCATCAATTAAAAAGAATGTTTAAGAAAAGAAAAATTATTTATTATATTAAGTTAAAATAAATGTAAAAAATATTTGATAAGTGGAAACATGACTAGAAGAAAAAAACTGATTATATTCATCCTTATTGTATGTATTATAGGGATATTGGCATTTGTAGGAAGTTTCTTTTTAGGGGGTTCTAGCTTGGCTTCAGGTGATAAAAACATATTGGTTTTAGCTAGTGACAAAGATGAACAGCCTGGTGGTGGTGTAGACATGGCATACATGGTTAAACTGAAAAATGGTACTATAGCTAATTATACTCCGGTATATCCTGGTGGAATGACTCATCCTACAAAACAAGCTTTAGGAGGTCTTGAAGGGCCAATGCGTCTTCATGACTGTCTGTGGGATGGGCCGGAACAGGGTATGGAGTATGCAAAGGAAATTGTGGAATATAATACTGGAATGCATGCTGATGCAGTAGTGATTATATATGATGATGGGTTGGATGCCATTATAGATTCGATTAGGCCTCTTAAAGTTGATGGAGTTGTAACTAATCTTAGTTCAGTAGATATTGTTAGACAAAATGATAATTATGCGGGATATGCTGGCAGAGATAGCGGAATAACTGGAAATATGTCTCGGGGTGATGCTGTATTGGTGTTAGTTAAAGCACTTTCTGAAGCATCTAAAGATCCAGTTAAGAAAAGTACAATGACCAGAGTGGCTTTGGAAGAGTATTCTAAAGGAAACATTGTAATGTCTCCAAGCGGTTCTTTTGTAAAATTATTGACTACAAAAGGTTTTGAAGGTCTTTCATAATAATTGAAAAACTCGAATTTCTAATTTTTGTTGAGTTCATTAATAATATTTATCAATATATAAACAAGAGGTTAACAAAATAATTATATTATAATAATATGAAAATTAAAATAATGTAAAAATATTTGAAAGTGATATAATCATGAATAGACGAAATAAAATAATCATAATACTTGTTATTGTAATTATTGTGGGGATTGTGGCAGTTATAGCAAATTCATTTTTAAGCACTCCTACTTTAACATTAGGTGATAATAATATATTGGT
>OLNW01001032.1_pt1 | contig 29561 bp, 28 predicted proteins | sample 1672121 | NCBI WGS metagenome assembly OLNW01 (sample SAMEA3136648, study PRJEB25190) | human gut metagenome
TGAACTTCAAAATCGAAATCTTCACATATGAGGACTTCTGAATAAAGAAAAAGTGGATATTCAAGATACAAAAGTGGACATTGAGAAGGAAAAAGTGGACATTCAAGATACAACAGTGGACATTGAAAGCATACTTTCCGTGAACAGCAGGAAGAGCAGATATTTTAATGGACATGATAAGACGATATGGGTTATGATACAGGGAGTGGTGCAGACATTGTTTGTGCGTCTGCCATTAGCGTATATTATGAGGATTCAGCCGAACGCCAGTCTGACGATGATCGGATTGGCGGCACCAGTTTCAACGGTGGTTGGAATCGTGCTGAATGTGAGCTTTTACCTGTGGTATAACCGAGGGGAAAGGAAGGAATAATTTGGACGCAAGTTATCGTTTTTTTCAAAATAGAGCGTGTGAATTTTTTCCATGTCATGCGGTAGAAGATGTGGAAAAGTTTAACTGCTTATTCTGCTATTGTCCGCTATATTTGCGGGAGAAATGTCTTGGAAATCCGTCTTATCTGGTTGATGGGCGAGGATGTAAGATCAAGGACTGTAGTAATTGTACGGTAGTGCATCGACCGGAGATGTATGATGAGATCATGCATCAGCTTGGCAGACAAGATCTGGTGTTGGAGTTATCGATTCGCAGTTTTTGGAATGAAATTTTGGAGCGGATGGCAGAGATTGCCGGATGGCAGCAAATGGACGAGGAGATGAGAAGGGAGCATCGATCTACTGCAGTAAGTGCGGTCACCAATCTGTTGCAAAAACATAAATATTTTTATCGGGTAGAGGTGCTTCTACAGCCATTTGATAAGTCTTGTGTGCAGGACGGAAAATTTCAGTTTGGCGGACAGGAGATCCGATGCAATGTGTTAGAGCGGATTGATCGCAGCCAAGTGGAAAATGGCTATATCTATGCGTTTCATGCACCGGATATCAATGTAGACGAGGGAGAGTCGCTGCTTGCTAAATATTATTTGGAAGTATTTCAGATTGCCTGCATGGATGTCTGTAGACAACAGATACAGGACTATTTGGAACGTAAACACAGTGTCCTTCAGAAACAATACTGCAGTCCGTCTTTTGGACCAGGATATTATGGAATGGACATTGATGCAGTCCCTAAATTAATCTCATTTCTTGAGGCTGATACAGTTGGCGTGAAGTGGCAGGAGGATAAGTTGTATCCAATCATGAGTTTGGTTGGGGTGTATCTGATCAGTAAGGGCGAACTGTTAGCTAAATGCAAGGACTGTGCCGGTTGTCTGGGACAGGCGGGTGGCTGTCAGTATTGTATGAATCGATAATAAAGATAATATATTGGCAAGATTGGGGAGATTACAATGATAGAAGTTGAAGTCAAGCTTGCGCTGACTGACAGTAAGCGTGTAGAGCAAAAACTGCGGAAAGACGGTTTCGTACTGCAAAAGATTGTACGGGAAACAGATACTTATTTTAACGGTGTTGATCGGGATTTTCGCAAAACAGATGAAGCATTGCGAGTGCGTAAAACAGAGGTGCTAAAGAATGTAACGGATTTATCAGAGACGGATATTTTATCGGAACATTCCACAGAACAATCTGTTACAGAAAATGACAGCCAAATTCAGTCGTTTGTTACCTATAAAGGTCCTAAACTCGAAGAGACATCCATGACGAGGAAAGAACTTGAGATACCGATCGAAGATGATGCAGCGATGAGCGGATTATTGGTCGCATTGGGCTATCATCCGGTTCCGTCGGTGATAAAATGTCGCAAATACTACGTATTGGATCACATGACGGCATGCTTGGACAGTGTGGAAGGATTGGGGGAGTATTTGGAGTTAGAGATTTTGGTGGAGCAAGAGGAAGATAGACAGCAGGCGCTGCAGCAGATCGAGGAGCGGCTGCTGTCCTTAGGATATTCCATGCAGGATACGACAAGGATCAGCTATCTTTCAATGTTGGAGAAAATTTGGGAAAAAAATGGAGTGACTTATCATGAGTGAAATTACGATAAGAACAGCAAGGCTTGACGATGCGTCCAAGCTGGTTAGTATATATCGGTATTATGTAGAGAAAACAGCGATCATCTTTGAATATAAAGTGCCTACGGTAGCAGAGTTTCGACGACGCATGGGAACTACGATGCAGAAGTATCCGTATCTGGTGATTGAGGAAGATGGCGTCATACAGGGGTATGCTTATGCAGGAGCGTTTAATCCAAGAGAGGCATATGATTGGTCGAGTGAACTCACGATTTATATGTCGCATACAGCGAGAAAAGGCGGTTTGGGCCGCAGGTTGTATGAAGCATTGGTAGATCAGTTGCGCAGTATGGGGATTCTTAATGTATACGCCTGTATCGGCTATCCGCAGCAGGAAGATGAATATCTGACAAAAAACAGTGAGCAGTTCCATAGACATCTTGGATTTGAGACGGTAGGAACTTTTCATCATTGTGGTTATAAATTTGGCCGTTGGTATGATATGATCTGGATGGAAAAGATGATTGGATCGCATGATTCGGTACAACAATCCGTGCTTTTTCCAGAGAGAAAAGCGTATACGATCACAGAGATTGTAGAGGATGATTTTGGCTGTGAGGGAAGACCGGAGGGAGCAGAACCGATGGTGACCGTATCTTTGGACGGCGATCATGGAATCTGGGGCAAAGTACGCATTGCAGATGCTTATTTGTACGAACACCATTTGGATGTCGGCTCTGTTGTTTATACTACCGAAATGTTTTTAGATAGCATTTCCGTTCGTCCGTGATCCGGTAGCTTTCCACTGCCTTTTGGATGGTTTTGTGATGCACCCATGCAGGGAGGATACGTTTTTCGATATAAGGAATTGTCGCATCCCATTGCTTTGCCAGTGCAGTGGCGAGATACCATGCGATCATCATGTTGACATAGTATTCACCGGATCTGGTATCGGTGACAAGTTTGAGATATTCCGGACGAAAATCTTCGTCCAAGTAAAAACGCATTAACATTTCCATACCATACCGGATGGTGTAAGTATGAGTGGAATGAATCCATTCTTTGATGTGTTCGAGAAGAACTTCTTTATTTTTGGCAAAACATTTGGGCGCAGGAAGATCGCAAGTTGCCCAGTTATCAATATAGGGCAGAAAGCGTTCGATTTCTTTCAAACAATTCTCAAAGTCTTTGATATTTGCTACGAGCATCATATGGAGATTGTTTTCTTCGTAATAATGATGCGGAAGCTCATGAAGAAACTGTGCGGACTCTTCCTGTGCGGCAAAATCTTTTGCAAATTTGCGTAGAATGGGCGTTCGAATCCCGATGATCGTTTCTTTGTCTATACCCGGCAGCAGCTTGGCATGAAAATCCCGATATTTTAAGTCTTGTAAATCAAATAATTGTTGTTGTAAAGCCGTCATAATATGCTGTTGTTCCTTTCTCTATATTCCGTAATGTTTCACAATTATATGTCGCTATTGCAATGGAGTGCTTCCGATAGTAGTGTATCAGACAGCAGTTATTTTGTAAAAGGTCTATGTAAAATATTACTTGACCTGTCGTAGTAATTATGATATGCTCTACCTACGACAGACGTACTACGACAGTCGTGGTATGACGGAGAGGAGGCAGGAATTTGATCAGCAGTGATGTCATTCGCGGATACAATGATACGATCATTTTGTATCTCCTTCAGCAGAATCCTTCGTATGGATATGAGATTTCTAAACAGATTCGGACGATTTCAGAGGAAAAGTATATTATCAAAGAGACAACGTTGTATTCGGCATTTACCCGTATGGAGAAAAACGGATACATCGAATCTTTTTCCGGAAATGAGACAAATGGAAAGCGGCGGACCTATTACCGAGTGACGCCAGAGGGAATGGCGTATTACGAAGAAAAATGCAAGGAATGGGAAGTGACGAAGGAAGTCATTGACAAATTTATTGTCAGGAAAGGATGAAGTAGAGCATGGAGGCAATTAGGGAATATTTACATAATATGTTCTTGAATCTACCGGAGACGCCGCAGGTATTGCGTGCGAAAGCGGAATTGATGGAGATGATGGAAGATAAATATGAAGAATTAATGCAGGAAGGAATGTCAGAGAAAGAGGCTGTGGGAACGGTAATCTCGGAATTTGGCAATCTGGATGAACTTGCGGAGGAGTTAGGGATTGACGGTTTTGTGAATCAGGAGCAGACGCAGTCAGAGACAATGGGAAACTCCACTACAGATGACACAAGCAGACAATCCGATTCCCGTTGGGGATTAGAAGAGGTGCGGAGGTATCTTTCGGATGGACGTAAGCATGCTCGAATGATTGCCCTTGGAGTGATGCTTTGTATTTGGAGTCCGCTTTTGTCAAGTGTTAGTGATGGTGCAGTGGAAGAGGGGTACATAACGAATATCCTATCAGACGCTATGGATGGTTCCTTATTCCTGTTCGTGGGAATTGCAGTGCTGTTGTTTATTATGGCCTCCAATTGTCATAAACGCTATGCGAAGATCAAACATTTTACCATTAATCTGGATGAGCAGGCAGGTTCTTATCTAATGATACGGGGAAAAAAGGACGAAAACAAGCGGTTTGTTTTGTTGTGCTTGGGCGTACCGTTGTGTGTGTTCGGTGTGATACCTTCTATGTTTTCTGATTATATAGACAATGCACTGATACAGGAAATAATGGATAGCAGCGTTTTATTCATTGTGGGAATAGCGGTATATTGTTTTGTATATGGTGGTAGTGTGAAAAATCGTTATAAAGACTTGTCCAAAGCTGTAAAAAATCATGCAGGAGCATATCAGACCAGTGGAAAGAATTATTATGGAGCAGGCACACAGCCGCTATTTGAGAAAAAACGTTTTCCTGCCGGAGTCTTTCTTGGCGTACTTCTGATTACAACAGCAATACTTGCTGTGGTTTCTGATTTCTCAAACACTGTGTACCAAAATGCGGACAGACAACAAGAAGATTTTACACAGATATTGAAAAAAATTTCTTCCACAGATAAGATTCGTGCCATTGATGTGGAAGAAAATGCAGGGAAGATTGCTATCGAGGTTGATGATGATATTACAAAGCCCGATATACATTATGATGGCAAAAGCAATAAGCAGCCTCAGATATCTTATAAAGATGGTAAGCTTACCGTAAAAAGTAAGTCCACAGGATCGTTTCATTTGTTTTCGCAGCGTACTTGGAAGCGAAGTTATTCTATGACGATCAAGATTCCGGCGGCGATGTATGATCATGGAAAGCTTGCAGTAAATATGTCTGCAGGGGATATTCATTTGACAGGACTTACCGGTGGTGAAGCAAGTGTTAGTGTGGATGCCGGTAATGTCCAAGTGAAGGATTGCAGTTTGGACCACATAGAGGTTGAGGCAGATGCCGGGAATGTTGATATGAAGGGCAGTCATATATATGATGTAAATGTAGACATTGATGCCGGTAATTTTAAGATGGATTTTGACGGACCACAGGAGGCATATGCATATGACTTAAGTGCTGATCTTGGACTCATTTCGGTCGGTCAAAATAAAAACAGTGGTGTTAGCAATGAATATACGGCACAAAAGGATCAGCAGATAGAGGGATATGAATCCTATCAGCAGATAAAAGCCGATGTAGATATGGGAAATATTACGATCAAGACAGAGTAGAGGAGGAAGAGAATATGAACAAAGATAACTTATTTTGGGGTGTTGTATTTTTAATGGCAGCGATTTATATTTTAATGCGGAGTGTTGGGATGGCACCGGATGTTAGTATTGTACGGATCATCATTGGACTGCTTTGTATTACCGGATTTATAAAAGCTGCGATCGATCTGGAATTTGGTGGGATGCTGTTTTCGCTGGCGATTTTATTCATTGTTTTTCGTCGTTATATAGGATTGGAAAGCATGTCTTCATGGTCGATCCTGATGGCGGCATTATTTGGAACGATAGGATTAAATATGCTTTTTGGAGATCATGCCTCTGCATATCGTAACCGCAAAAGAGCAAAACGTTATGGAGAGCAGTTTGAGCGGCAGCAGGAGCAGTATGAGGGACAGATGGGCGAAAATACGGACACTTCCGGAGCGAGCCAAGGCTTTTACGATTCAAATATGCAAGGGGAACATATTGTGCTGAGTGGATTGTTTAATGGAACGAAAAAGAATCTGCAGTCTGCAAATTTCAAAAGTGCGCTTGTGGATTGTACTTTCTGTGGAATGGAAGTGAATATGACAGGAGTGAATATTCCTTCCGGCACAGCGGTGATCACGCTGGATATTCATTTTGCAGGAGTGAATTTCTATATTCCTGCAGATTGGAATATCGTGGATCAAACCGGCTGTACCTTTGGAGGGTTGAAAGAGCAGCAGGCTGCAGCGCCAACGGTAGGACCGACCATTATTTTCGAAGGCAAGATCACTTTTGGCGGTGTTGAGATCTATCGCGTTTAGGCATAATGATAACGCCCACGCATTGTAAATAATAGCATCAGAGTGACACAGAGTGTGAGTAGTTCAGCTGCATTGATAGACCACCAGATGCCCATGATGCCAAAGAGCAGAGGAAGCAGCAGTACAGCTGCGATCTGAAAGATCAGCGTGCGCAGGAACGAGATCAAGGCGGATAATGGACCGTTATTTAAAGCCGTAAAGAATGAGGAGCCAAAAATATTAAATCCATTGATCAGATAGACGAGGCAGCAGATGCGGAAACCGGTCTGGGTCATTGCGTGAAGTTTGGCGTCATAACCAACAAAAAGTTTGGTGATATAAGGTGCTAATAGTTCTGCCGCACCGACTAATGCAATGCCCCATACGGCGATCAAAGATATGCTTTTTCGAAATATATTTTTAAGCTCTTGGTGATTTGCAGCACCATAATGATAACTGATCGGAGCACTTCCAATGGAGTAACCAAGGAACGTGGATATAAAAATGAAATTGACATACATAATTGCGCCATAGGAAGCAACACCATTTTCACCGGCATAATTCATAAGCTGTAAGTTGAACAGAGAGCTTACGATAGAGTTGGATACATTGGTCATCAATTCGGAGGAGCCGTTTAGACAGGTTTGGAGAAGTACTCTGCCATGAAATTTTGTTTTGCCAAGATGCAGTAAGCTTGAATTTTTACGGCTGAAATAAAATATTGGAAAAATACCACCAATAAATTCACCGCATACAGTAGCAATGGCGGCTCCGGCGATTCCCCAATGAAATACAGCAATAAACAAAAAGTCAAGAACCATATTTGTGACTCCGGCACTGATGATCACATACAATCCAAGTTTTGGTTTGCCGGCAGTCACAAAAAAGCTTTGAAAAACATTTTGCATCATAAAAGCGGTCATGGAAATAAAAGAGATACGACCATATAAAGTGCAATTCTTAAGTAGCTCACCGTGTGCACCGAGCATGCGTGCGATAGCCGGGGTAAAGATGATACCGAGCAGCGATAAAATAAGGCCGCCAATGGCAGTGACATATACCAGAAGAGAAAAGTATTCGATGGCTTTCTCTTCTTTTTGTTCGCCCAGTGTTTTGGCAACAATGGCACTGCCGCCGGTTCCTATCATAAAGCCTAATGCGGAAATTCCCATAATAAATGGCATGATCAGATTGATAGCGGCTAAGGCTGTTTTACCAACAAAATTAGATACAAACAATCCGTCAACAACGCTGTATATGGACGTAAAGATCATCATTACGATAGAAGGAAATACGAATCGTAATAATTTTTTATACGTAAAATGTTCCGATAATGAAATACTCATACACAACTCCTTCCCCAGTAGCGTTCGATGACATCTTGACGGAGATCTTCACCAATAATGATGAGAATTGCCTGTCCGTTTGGGACGGGCGTAAGCACCGTCTGCTTTTTGGTGGCATTTACCGACAGCCAGCTTCCATCAGGAAGCTGTTGAAATCCTTTAATGCGGAAAATGTTACCACAGTTCGGATCTTGAAATAATTTTGGGCAGGATTCTTCTAGAAATTCTGCTGTAAAGTCCATATTCATGAAATAGAGACTGTCATAGGATCTGTCGGTGTCAAACCATAATTTGGTATACTCGGCATTATGCCAGCCGGAAGTCATAATCGCTTTGTAATCAGAATCGTTTAACTGATCCAGTGGCTTGTCGATGATAACTTGTTTTGGTAATGTTTGTATTTTGATTTCATGATAGGTGTCAAAAAGATAATTCTTCATAGCCATTACCTGTGCGTCATTCGCATCATCCATGTGGCTGAAAATGATGGTTCCGGCTTCGGATGCTTGCGATGCGAGAAGATAACGTGATGTTTCGGAGAGAGGGAGTGGCTGGGAAACATCCACAATAGTAATAACATTACCAATGGTATACCAGCGTTCCAACGGATCTTCGTGCAATACGTCAAAAAATTCATCCATATCAAAAATGCCGGACGGCTCCACTAAAATGCGGTCATAGCCGCACATTCCCATTGCGATCAATTTTGTTTTGAAACGGCGTTTGTGGCAGTCTGCATCGCAGCCTCCTGCAACCATTTCCAATGTGCAATGTTCTCCTAAAATGTCCTGAAGCAGCATGGCGTCCACATTGACTGCACCATAGTCATTTTCCAATATACCAATATTTAAGCCCTGCTCCATCAGGTGAGTTGCATATTTTCGAATAAACGTAGTCTTGCCTGCACCAAGAAATCCTGTGATCAAATCAATAGTAATCATAGCAGCCTCCTTTTTGCAATATTGTAACATATAGGAGATGGTATTGACAGATGTTTTGAAATATCAGATAATAAAAAGAAGAATGGGGGGATGTAGATCGTGGCAAAGAAAAAAAAGTCCAAAAAAGAAAAACAATCAGTGGCAGTAAATAAAGATGCTGCAATTTCAAGATTTCGTAATCGGATTATGAGTGATGAGACAGTGAAATATATTTATTCTGAAAAAGAATCAATACTTCATGACAAGCATTGTTTGTATGCCAAAGAGATCCCAGATAGTGATTTGTTTTATGAAAAGCAGTATTTGCCATCTATGAAACAGTGTCCAAAGTGTGCATTGCGTGCATATATCAGTTCGGGTGCTAAAGACAGTCAGAATATATCCATGTATTTGAAATTATTTAAACAGTTTCAGATCAAACTAAAACAAATACGTCATATGTATATTGATTGTGGAATGCAGACGGAGGCTTTTCCGAATATGATGATGGTATGGGATCGCGAAGATGCTTGGAAGATACAACCAATCCGAGGAAGAGGGCAGGTGTGTCTATATCATAATAATTATCATATCAATGAAGAAGGTAAGCGGGTTTTTGACAAGGGATTTCACATTCAAAGCGAATATTTAAGCAGGACAACCATTGATAAGGCGTTGGAAGCGATAGAAACATATTCTTATTCGAAACACCGTAGTGCAGCAAAAGTGAATAGTAAGCTTACGAATGGATCTGACAAAGAAGCAGCAGGTTTTGCAGCAAATAAACGTGTAAAAGGGTTGTTAGAGAAAGTACGGGGGTGGTTCGCTGCTTGGAACACAAAGGAAACGGAGGAACACTTGGGACTTCGGCTCGACAATTTCAAAATACCGTCCAGGGATGGCTATCCACATGATGGAGAGCGCTGCGTGTATATCTGGGAAGGCAGAGATGGCGAACGGAAGTGGCAAGTGGGTGCGTATGAATGGAGTAACCGTGCATTTACTGTGCAGTTTGGCAACAACCATTTTGTGACAGACAAGAATAAGGTGATCGCTTGGAAACGGATTGACAGTACACAAGGTATTATCGGTGACTGTGGCGAGAATCGGTACATTGGGGTTGACAAATGAGGAAAGTTCTAGTAACATAACAGCGTTATGTTACGGCTGTGTCGGTGAAATAGCATTTTGACTGAGGATATGTGCATGGGGATTTCATGACAGAGCATAGAGTGGTATGAGGAAATGGAGTTTGCGATGGGAACAGAGTCTGCATCACTAGAGACAAAGGTTCGCTTACAGCAGTGTGCAGTATGTGAATTTATGGAGAAAGGTTTTTTGAAAGCTTCTTTGCGGTCTATTTGCCGTGAGGCGGGAGTGACAACGGGGGCGTTGTACTTTTTCTTTCAAGATAAGGATGACCTGTTTGTTTCTTTAGTGGGTGACGTTTTACAGCAGATTCAGGGTATGATGCAGGAACATTTTGATAAAGAGCGTGTTGAGGCAGACGGGGACGCCGCTGTTGATCTTGAAACTGGTGATTATTCAGAGGATGAGGCGGTTTCAAAAATGATCATTCATGCACTTTATGAGCAGCGTGACAGTGCATTGCTGTTATTGACAAGATCCCAGGGATCGTCGTTGGAGGGTGCGGTTGACGAATTGATTCGGGTGGTTACGATTCATTATCGTATGCTGGCGGATGCGATGACGGAGAAGTTAGGCATGGAACCGTTGGAGGAATCTTTCGTACATTGGATATCCCATATGCAGATCGATACATTTATTTATATGATCACGCATATTGAGAAAGAGGAAGAAGCACTTCGTTATATCCAGCAGGCGACACATTATATGGTGAATGGCTGGTATGGAATGTTCCGCAGTTTGGGCAATGACCGTACCTGATATACGGTCAGAGAATACTGTTGGAAAATGTTGATGAAATAAGGTTACTATAGGAGCTGTTTCAGAGATAGCTCCTTAAAAATAACAGATAACATAACAGTGTTATGTTAAGGCGAGTGCAAGTTGCACGGAGTAGATTGGAGGATGCAATGTATATTGAAGTAAAGGATCTGAAAAAAAGTTATGGCACCGGTGATAGTAAAGTGCAGGTGCTGCGTGGCGTTACAACGGAAGTGGAGCAAGGGAAAATGTGCGTTATTCAAGGAACGAGTGGTTCTGGTAAATCCACGTTATTGAACTGTATTGGGGGACTGGATACGATCGACTCAGGATCTGTTGTTGTCAATGGTACGCAGATTGCAGGCATGACACAGGATGCTTTGGCAGAGTATCGCCGTGCTAATTTAGGATTTATCTTTCAGTTCTATAATCTGGTGCCAAACCTGACGGTTCGTGAGAATATTCAGGTGTGTCAGTACTTGACAAAACAGCCATTAGATATGGATGATCTGCTTGAAACTCTCGGATTATCGGAGCATCAGGATAAATTTCCTTCACAGCTTTCGGGTGGACAGCAGCAACGGTGTGCAATCGCACGTGCTCTGATCAAAAATCCGGCATTGCTGTTATGTGATGAACCAACGGGAGCGCTGGACTCGAATACCTCTAGAGATATTTTGGTGTTATTAGAGCAGATCAATCAAAAATATGGAACAACAATGCTTATTGTCACGCATAATAATTCGATCAAAAATATGGTACATCAGGTTATTCGGATTAAAGATGGCATGATCCGAGAGTGTTATGAAAATGAAACACGAGTACCGGCAGCAGAATTGGAAGATCTTTAATATAGCAAAGGAAAGGCAAGGTTATTGTTATGCAGACAATATTACGAAAAAGAGTATTGCGTGATCTGAAAGAGAATTTGTTTCGTTATCTTGCGTTGGGGATATTGATACTTGTCAGTATGTATCTTATTGTAAGTATGTTAGGTGCGGCGGAAACGATCATTCAGGGCGGAGAGTACTTTGAAAAACAACAGAATGTTGAGGCGGGACAGTTTACGGTGTTTGTTCCATTGAATAAGACACAGATTGGAGAATTAAAACGTAAAGGAGTACAGTTAGAAAATACCTTTTATATGGATTTTTCCGTGAAAGATGACAGTACACTTCGTATCTTTAAGGATAGAACATCGATCGATAAAGTATATGTAGAAAAGGGACATAAGGCACACAAATCCAACGAATTGGTGTTGGAAAAAAGATATTGCGAGACGAAAAAACTTCAGGTGGGCGATACGATTCAGATCGCCGATAAATCTTTCACGGTGACAGGAATCGGCTGTGCACCGGATTACAATTCTACGTTGAAAAGTATTAGTGACAGTACGGTAGACAGCAAACAGTTTGGCGTTGCGTTTTTAACATCGGAAGGCTATCAGAGTTTATTAGACAGCGGCAAGAGTGCGAAAACGGAAGAGTATGTATACGCGTATCGTTTGTCGAGGGGGATGACGGATAAAAAACTCAAGGAGATACTCAATGAATATAAGGTAGATGCCTCTGATATTAATGATACGTACTTCCAAGAGTATTGGAAACATACCGGCAAGAAGAAAGATGATCTGCAAGACGGCATTAAGAAGTTAAATGATGGCGCAGTGACACTGCGGAATGGTTTGTCGAAGCTTTCGGATCATAAGGATGATCTGCAAAAGGGAGCATCGAAGGTGTTTGATGCGTATTTACAACAGGCATCGGATGCTCTGCAGGAATATGGACTGCAGGGAACTCTTACGGAAGATAATTACCGTACAAAATTAGAAAACATGTACCAAAAGTCGGACAATGCGTTGTTTCGCCTAGAGTTGTCCTCAGTGAAAGAACAGTTGATCGGTCTTCAGGCGTATAAGGATGGAGTAGATGAATATACAGAGGGGGTGTCAAAAGCCTCCAAGGGAGCTGGAAAGTTACAAAAGGGAACGAACAAATTAAAGAATAAGACGGATGATATTATTGATGAATATTTTTCGTTTGACCTGAGCAATTTGACGCAGTTTTTGAAAGCGGCAGATAATCCGCGTATTGGTGCTGCAGCAGAAGATCAGGTGATCAACAAATATGCCGGTCTGGTTGCCGGAGTCATAATTATTATATTATTTGCCTATGTGATTTCCGTCTTTGTTGTGCATGGTATTGAACGGGAAAGCAGTGTTATTGGAGCATTATATGCACTTGGTGTCAAAAGAAATGATCTCTTGCGTCATTATTTGACACTGCCGGTCTGTGTGACAATGTTATTTAGCGTGCTTGGCACAGTAATTGGCTATTCTCCAATCGGTGTACAGAACCAGATGGCAGATGCTTATGCGTATTTTTCAATTAAGCAGATGTCACCTGTTTATGCGCCATATATTTTGGCCTATGCGCTGGTAATGCCTGGAGTGATGGCAGCAATCGTCAACTGGTTTGTGATCCGTGGAAAGCTTTCCAGACCGGTATTATCCCTGATGCGTAAAGAAGCCAAGGAACCACCGGTGCGAAAGGTGCAGATCCATCGGTTTGGTTTTATTGGGACATTTCGTCTGCGTCAGATGCTGCGTGAATTGAGAACCGGTTTGACGGTTGTTTTTGGTTTGTTTATCTGTATGTTGATCACAATGCTGGCGCTCGATTGCTATGTTATGTGTGAGAATGTAAATGTTGAGAGCAAACGAGATACGAAATTTTCCTATATGTATACCTATAAGTATCCGGATGAAAAAGTTCCGGCACACGGGGCACCGGGATTTGCGAAGAGTCTTAAGCGTGAAATGTATGGTAATAATCTGGATGTTACACTGTTAGGTATTACGAAGGATAATCCATACTTTGATGCGAAGGTCACGAAATCGGCGAATAGGGTGATCTTATCCAGTGCTGCCGCTGAGAAATATCAGCTTGGAAAAGGTGACAAGATCATTCTGACGGATGAAGAGGAAGAAAGAGATTATGCCTTTACGGTAGATGGAGTTACAAATTATTCTGCCGGTTTATATGTGTTTATGAATATAGACAGCATGCGGGAACTATTTGGTCAGGAGGATACCTACTTTAATGTGGTCTTTTCAGATCGCGAATTATCCATTCCTTCCGGCAAGTTGTATTCGATCCTATCCCGCCAAGAGATTGAAAAATCATCGGAGATTTTTGTAAACATGATGATGAACATGATCTATACATTGTTGATCGTTTCGGCGGTAATCTTTTGTGTGGTAATGTATTTGATGATGAAAGTGATGATCGATCGTTCTGCGTTCGGCATCTCGCTTGTCAAAATATTTGGCTATCGCATGAAAGAAATTCGTAAACTGTATCTTAATGGAAACTTTTATGTGATCGCTGTTGGAACGGCAGTCTGCATTCCGTTGGCGAAGGTTGTGATGGATGCGATGTATCCGTTGATGGTAAGCAATGTAGCGAGTGGCTGTAATATACATTTTGGATGGCAGATCTATGTAGGATTATATGTATGCGTAATAGCATTATATTTTGTCATCAATCATTTTTTGGTAAGACATCTGCAAAAGATCGAGCCGGCAGAAGTCCTCAAAAACCGCGAGTGATCTTTTTGGAAGGTGCGTTGTTGTATTAAGTGCCAAAGTAAGGTAAAATGTAAAGAGGAATTTACAATCGCACTGTGTCTGGAAAGGAGCAGCGGCTTGGACAATAAGAAAATGATGATGGACAAACAGATGGCAGAGGGAATTGCATTGCATCAGGCGATCCTTCTTGCCGGAATGGCACATAAGGGACAATTGCGCAAGGGGACAGCGTTAGATTATCTGGTGCATCCGATGGAAGTGTTAGAAATATTATCTTCTATGCATGCCGATATTAATCTGCGTATTGCAGGGGTGCTGCATGACACATTAGAGGATACAAAGCTATCCGCGATACAGATTAGAGAGCAGTTTGGGGATGATGTAGCAGATCTTGTGGTTGAACATACCGAAAATAAGGAGAGATCATGGAAAGAACGCAAACAGGAACATATTAGAAAGTTGTATCACGGTTCTACGAGACATCGGATGTTGGTGCTTGCGGACAGTTTATCGAATCTGCGCAGTATGGCGGCAGATTATAAAGTGGAGGGGAATGATCTTTGGAAGCGATTTCGTGCACCAAAGGATGAACAGAATTGGTATTATCACGGAATGCGGCGCGGTATGGCTGATCTTGAGTCGCTGCCGGAGACGCAGGGGGCATATTTGGAAATGACGGCGTTGTGCTATCAGGTGTTCGGTGAAGAGATCACACTGTAAAGAAGAGGCGAAACAATTAGGCGTTTAGTGGTGGAATCGCCTGATGCAGCAATTAGGTGTTAAGTGGTGGAATCGTCAGACTATGCGAGCAGGTGTTTTGCGGTAAGATAACAGAGCAGTGCCATAAATGCCTGACTGAGTATTGTGCCATAAATGTATGCCATAATGCCGAAATGCGGAACAAGTGCAACGAGACAAAAAAGTTTCATGCTCTGGCTTACGCAGGTGATCAAAAAAGTATCTTTGGTTTTGCCCAGCCCGTTGATAATGCTTGTAAGCGTTGTTGACAGATAGAGAAATGGGCATAATAGCGAGAACAGGCGTAAGAATTCTCCGGCAGTCTGATCGTGAAAACAAAAATCGCCGAGAAAATTGCCAAAAATCATGAAAAAGGCGGTGCAGGCAGCACCCAGTAACAGACTGTATTTGTTGGAAGTGGAAAAATAGCGGTGTACCTTTGCGTGGTCACCGTCGGAGGAAGAGGTTGCAACAGCAGGAAGCAGCATTAATGCGATGGCATTTGTAATACTGGATGGAAACAGGATAAATGGCATGACCATGCCGGATATGATTCCATAAATACTCAAGGCTTCCTTTGTGGAACAGCCGTATTGACGCAGTGCGGCAGCGATAAAAACAGATTCTGCACTGTGCAGCAAAGCGATGATCAGTTTGGTGCCGGTCAGACTGGTACTTAATGAAAGTAATGGAACTGAATAATGGCGTAAGCCGTGTCGAAAGGAGGACAGAGCATTTGCTTTGTCCTTTTTTGGCTGATGCATATATTTATACACATTATAGACAGCGGAGACAATTTCACCAACGACGATTCCCCATACCGCAATGATGCAGTTATGTTCAGCACTGCCCGGAAAGATGATGAGCAGCATAAAAACGAATGACAGACGACTGATCTGTTCGACGATCTGTGTTATAGATGGAACGGTGGCGTTTTGTATGCCGTAGTAATATCCATTAATGCAGGCACCAACGCCACAAAAGGGAAACAGCATGCACATAATCTGCAAATAAGGTGCACACTCCGGTGCCATAATGAAACGTGCAGCGATCCAATCTGCTTTTATGTATACCCAAAAAGTGAGGCTGCCGGCAAGCAGAAAGGAGAGGATACACCCAAGCAGTAATATAGCTCGACAATTTTGTTCGATTGTATTTTGGAAAGTTGTCAGACCTTTCGTAGTAGGAGAGTCAGAAGAACAAAGTTTAGAACGTTTGCCTTGTTCTGCAGCAATTAATTGGGAAATAGCTGTTTGAACACCGGCGCCATAGATTGAGGAGCAGATCGCAAATATCGGAAAGATCAGTTGATAACTTCCGAGTACAGCAGCTCCCAATTTGTCAGCAAGAAAAATACGATAAAAAAATCCCAAAATACGAGTTATAAATCCCGCAACAGTAAGCAATAGTGTTCCTTGGATGATACGGCTTTTCAATAAATTCATGTATTCCTCCGTTGGAAGTTTGCGTTCGCAGCAAAAATATTTCTTTGGGTCGTTATCAATATATGAAATGTTTCATAAAATATTAGTATAATTTACGTGGACAGAAACGGAGATTACAATGATTTATCTGGATCATGGTGCAACAACGGCGGTTCTACCGGAAGTTGTAGAAGCGATGACGCCGTATTTTATGGAGTATTATGGGAATCCATCAGGACATTATGAATATGGGGAGACAAGCAAGAAAGCGATTGAACAGGTACGAAGAACGATCGCAGACAGTCTTGGAGCACAGCCGGAGGAAATTTATTTTACGGCGGGAGGTACGGAGAGTGATAACTGGGCGCTTCACGGAATGGCAGACCTTCATCCGGGAGGGCATATTATTACTACTCAGATCGAGCATCATGCCATACTTCATACTTGTGAGTATTTGGAGAAAAAGGGAATGCGGGTGACATATCTGCCGGTAGATGAGAAAGGGATGATCTCGTTGGATCAGTTGGAGGATGCGATCTGTGAGGAGACTTGTATGATCTCTGTGATGTTTGCAAATAACGAGATTGGCACAATACAGCCGATTGATGATATTGGAAAGATAGCGACCAAGTATAATATATGTTTTCACACGGACGCAGTACAGGCATATATGCATTTAAGGATCAATGTGCATGACATGGCAATCTCTATGCTCAGTGCAAGCGCACATAAGTTTGGCGGTCCCAAAGGGGTTGGTTTTTTGTATATCAGGAAAGATCAGCCTATTAGAGCGTTTATGCACGGCGGAAGTCAGGAACGGCATATGCGGAGTGGTACGGAGAATGTACCCGGTATTGCAGGGATGGGAAAAGCAGTCGAATTGGGGATGAAACATGGAAAAGAAGAGGCTGCCTATGTAAAAAAACTGCGTAATGATACGATAAAAAAATTGTTTCGGGAAATTCCGTATTTGCGCCTAAATGGGGATTTTCATCATCGTTTGCCGGGGAATATAAATATTAGTTTTCAATTTGTGGAAGCACAGTCTCTTCTCGTTCTTTTAGATATGCAGGGGATCTGTGCTTCGGCAGGATCAGCATGTACTTCGGGGGATAAAGGAATATCCCACGTGCTGCAGGCGATCCATCTTCGTGAGGATCTGGCACGTGGGACATTACGGTTTACGTTAGGGGCAGATAATACGCCCGAAGAGATGGAGGAGTTGGTAAAGCAGTTGAAATTGCTTGTTAATGACCTCCGTTCTTTTTGAAAATTGATCAAGACAGCGGGATCATTCGTGGTTTGCGGTCTTTGAATTCCGTATAATAACGGAAACCGCATTGTGACAAAACTTCCGGAACTTGTTCAAAAGAATATCCTAAATGTTTTGCTTCGTGGGCGTCCGAACCGATTGATAGTATTTCGCCTCCTAACTCCAAATAGCGGGTTAGGATCTTTTCGTGAGGATTCGGATGTCCTAATCCATATTTCCAGCCTGCTGTGTTAATTTCTATGCCTCGCCCCTGATCGATCAGGAGCTGCAGTATTTCATCTATAATATCCATAAATTGATCGGTGCATTTTTCAAGATAAAAATCTTTGGCGGCAATATCATCACCGAGCTGTCGCATGGTTGGTGTATAGCGCAAAATATAGTCGAGATGTCCATATACGTCAAAGTCGAATCCGAGTTGCAGATTGTTTAATGTTGTTTCATAGTATTGACGGATTCCATCAGCCTCTTCGTAGCCCTCCCAAAACGAATCATAATACGGATCCGTGTTGTCGACGAGATGGGTAGAGCCGATCACAAGATCAAAGTCATAGTTGTTGATCAAAGCGGATGCCTGTGGGAGGGCGGAATCTTTCAGCCCCAGCTCAACACCCTGTCTGATTTCCAAATTTGGAAATTTCGGCCGGATCTGCTGTAAGGCCGCAATATAAGCCCTAGGATCAAATTCAAAGTTCATCCCATTGCCGAGATCCGGAAAATCATAATCCATATGATCGGTAATGCAGATGGAAGATAAACCGATTTCCACGGCTTGTGTGAGCATCTGTTCCAGAGGTTCCTCCGAATCGGAAGAAAAAACGGTGTGAACATGATTGTCTGATCGTATCATAATTAGTTCTTATACTCCTTTCATACTTCGCGAATACCGGTAATATCCGTTGATATTGTCATGGAATAATTTGTATAATATACCACAAATCCCGGTTTACTGCCGTTGGGTTTTTTGATGTGTTTCTTTTGGATATAATCAACCTCAGCTTTATCCTGACTGCTTGCCTTTGAAAAATGAGCAGCTAAGCGTGCTGCCTCCTCGAAAGTCTGATCAGGCAATTCTTTGCCTTCCGTTTTGACGATGACATGAGAACCGGCACTTGCTTTGGCATGGAACCACCAGTCATTTCCGGTAGCCAAATGGAAAGTCAGCTCATCATTTTGATAATTGTTTTTGCCAACATACATATCAAATCCATCGGAAGAGATAAAGTGCATCGGTTTGCTCTTTTCGCTGTGTTTAGCACCGCGCTTGCCATTGCTGTGCTTGCGGATATAGCCGTATTCCGTTAGTTCGCGCTTTATATCAGCCAGATCGCTTTCCTGTCTGGCAATATCTAAGGCGTTACTGATCGATTCCAAATGTTCAATATCTTCTTTGGTTTCTGTAATCTGTACGGTCAAAGCTTCGTAAGTTCGTTTTTGTTTTGCATAGCGGTCGAAATAGCGCTTGGCATTTTCTAGCGCAGACTTTGTCTCATCGAGTGGGATCGTGACCGGTTCATTCGTATAATAATTGTCGCAGGTTAAAGATTTTTCACCGCCTTGCAGCTCATACCCGTAGGTTGTCAACAACTCACCGTATATTTTGTATTTTTCGCGTTTTTGGGTGTCTTTTAACTGACGGCTTTGTAAGTCGTATTTTTTGGTGGCACGTTCCAATGCTGTCGTGGTGATACGCCTTAAATCCGAGGATTTTTGATGAATGCGGGTCAGTATTTCTTTCGTTTCATAATAGGAACGAAGCATCGTGCTGACATCCGACAGGGCGGTACACTGATAGGATGCATCCTGTTCATAGCCGGTCAAATGGATGCTGGAAAATTCTACCGGCATATCGTTTTTAGTAATGATCGTCGGGGTGAAAGCATTTTCTTTTACCTGGTCAATGATCCGCATAACGTTACGGTACAGATGCAGCTGTTCCATTTCGGAGAGAGAATCTGTGCTTGTGCGGTCTGACAGGCTGGCACGATATAACATTTCCCCGGCAACGACCGGGCTGAGACCGGTAAGTGATGTATACAATGCTTTCACCGGAGTAACCGGCTTTGTCATGACCTGCTCCATAAATTGTTCTTCCGTTAGTGAGAGCGGGTCTAATTTATGCTGCGTATTTGGGATAAAGTAGGTTCGGCCGGGAAGTACTTCTCGGACAGAACTTACTAATAGTGATATATGTTTGATGCTGTCAATGATCGTATTATCTTCTTCACAGAAAATAATATTACTGTGTTTACCCATCAGTTCGACGTAGAGCTGCTTGGTACACAGATCCCCCATTTCGTTGAGGTGTTCTAAACGGAAGCGAAGAACGCGTTCCAATCCAATCTGTTCGATCCCGACAATGCGGCAGTTATTTAAATGCTTGCGCAAAACCATACAAAAGGTGGGCGCCTGCAGTGGAGAAGTTTTATTGTCCTCTGTCAGATATATAAGCGGTAAACTGGGATTGACGGAAATTACGAGCATATGTTTGCTTCGGATCGTTTTACCGTCTGTCCCTTCTTTACTTTGTTTGATCGTGAGCAGAAGTTCATCCTTTTCCGGTTGTGCGATCTTAGTGATCCGGCCGCCGGTTAAGATCTTGTTTAATTCGTTTGTGATATTTGCGATCACGATTCCATCTAAAGCCATAGTCTTTTCCATGCCTTTCTATTATCTTTTTAACTACTGACAGTATATTTAGAAATGGAAGAGAATGCAAGGTGAAAATAGGAATTTGTGATTTTTGTCGAAATATGGTATACTGCTTGCTTGCGTAATGGATTGCGGAGAAAATGATGAGAAAGAGTGGTAAAAGAATTGATTCGTTTTATATATGTAATTGCCGGTAATCTTCATCGTGCCTGGATGATCCCGTTGATGGGTTATTATTCCAGACATCCGGAGAAGTATTCGGAACGATTTCGTTATGAATATAATAAACATGCGATCCGTTTGATGAATCATACCGGACGGATCTATACGCAAGCCTATGGAGCGGAAAATCTTCCAAAAGACGGGGAATATGTCATGTTCGCCAATCATCAGGGAAAATATGATGCACTTGGTATTATGCTGACGCATGAGGAGCCTTGTTCCGTAGTGATGGATGAAGCGCGCAGCAAGATGCCATTAGTAAAACAGTTTATTGATATGGTAGGCGGCAAAAGACTCTGCCTGCATGATCTGAGGCAGGCAGCAAGGGTTATCCGTGAGGTAAGTAAAGAAGTTGGGTACGGACGTAAATATATTATTTTCCCGGCAGGCGGTTACAGCCATCGCAATGGCAATCATGTGGATGCGTTTAAGGCGGGCAGCTTTAAGAGTGCCATGCGTGCGAAAGCACCGATCGTACCGGTTGCACTGGTAGATTCGTGGAAAGTGTTTGATCTGTGGTCTTTGCGTAAAGTGAATACACAGGTATATTATTTGAAACCGATTCCTTACGAGGAATATCGGGATATGAAATCAGTAGAAGTTGCTAAGTTAGTATATGATCGCATTACAGCGGCGATCGCCTATGCGGAAAAATATCATCCGGAAATTGCAGTGATACAGTAAAGCTGATAGAGAAGTCGTGCAACATAAGGTGCATCGGCTTCTTTTATTTTTGAAGAGGATGCGATGGGAATGCTTTGTAGCAGGGTATCGTTTAAGTAGTAATTTTCATATCCGATAATATCTCCGGAGCGGATGGGAGCTTTGAGGGAATGAGGCAGTTCATAGCAGATCCTGAGTGTATCAGCAGAGGTCATGAGTAACTTGGTGTCTCTGGCAGGAACACTTCGCCGTGGCTGCATAATATTAGATCGACCGCCGTGAACCGGGATTTTTTGGAGCATTGGTGTTTCGGTCAGTCTTACAAGTTTATAATTAGTAAAACCATAGTCCATGAGTTTTTTCGTGTCAGTCCATTTATATGTTTTATGAGGTGGCCAGCCACAGGCTAAGACGCTGGAGATTAAGGTGATATCGCCTCTTTTTGCAGCACCACAGAAACAATATCCGGCATTGCCGGTAAATCCGGTCTTGATGCCGATCGCACCTGCATAATTTGTCAGAAAAGCATCGTGATTTGTTACGTGATATTGTTTGGTGTTTGTTCGGTTTGCAAAGGAATGGGCGGGAGTGCGGATGATCTTGCAGAAAGTCTGATTCTGCAGTGCATAGGATGCGATCAGGCACAGTTCTTTGGCGGTCGTATAATGTTCATCAGCATCCAAACCATTAGGGGTTACAAAGTGTGTGGAAGACAGACCGAGTTCTACTGCTTTTTCGTTCATTTTGTCAGCGAAGGCTTCGGTGGAACCACTGACATGCTCTGCAATAGCAACTGCAGTGTCGTTATGAGATTCCAACAACAGGGAATACAATAGATCACGCAGCGTGAATTGTTCGCCGGACATGGCATTTAACTGAACATCCGGCATAGAAGCTGCATGTGAAGAAAACGTGATGGTATCTGACAGATCTGAAGATTCCAGTGCGATGAGAGCGGTCATGATCTTGGTAGTACTTGCCATGGGGAGTTTTTCGTCAGCATTTTTGGCAAAAAGAACCATACCGCTGTCAGCATCGATCAGGCAGGCTGCTTTAGCATTGAGCGAGGAAGGAAATTTGGTGGTGGTGTCTGTCACCCCCAGCTCACGTGCGGTATATTGGATGTTTTGCTGAACGATTTGTTTTGACCTGGGAGAATAGGCAGGAAGTGTGACAAGCAGTTTGTTCAGCCCTGCGTCAAAGCATAGAGAAGACAAGCCGATACTTATGAGAAACAGTGAGAAACTGATGATTTTTTGGAGTTTTGCATACATAAAAAACACCTCAGCCGGGTTTGTATTAATCTTATGATATTCCGAAAAAAATATGAGAAAAAGGTTGCCTTTTTATCACAAAAGGGCTAGAATTATCATTGGTGTAAATTTTGTTTATACATGACTTTTTCGCCTTGGCGAAATGAGTCAGATAAATATCAGAATATGGAGGGCTGAACATGAGTAACACAAATGCTTTATCAGCAAAAGACCGCATTGCGGGACTTGTTGATGAGAACAGTTTTGTTGAGATCGGTGCCGGTATCACCAAGAGAAGCACAGATTTTAACATGCAGGAGAAGTCAGTGCCATCTGATGGTGTCATCACAGGATATGGTTTGATCCAGAATAATCCGGTGTATGTATACAGTCAGGATGCATCCGCACTGAATGGAACAATTGGAGAGATGCACGCAAGAAAAATTGCACATATTTATGAGCTTGCCATGAAGACGGGGGTTCCTGTGATCGGCTTGATCGATTGTGCAGGAATGCGTTTACAGGAGGCAACAGATGCACTTGCAGGATTTGGTCAGATTTACCAGATGAAAGCAAAAGCTTCTGGTGTAGTACCGCAGATCAGTGCAATCTTTGGCAATTGCGGTGGTGGTGTTGCAGTGATGGCTGCTATGAGTGATTTCACATTCATGGAGCAGAAAGAAGCCAAACTTTTTGTGAATTCTCCAAACACATTGGAGGGCAACTATACAGACAAGCTGGATACGGCATCTGCTGATTTCCAGAAGACAGCATCTACAGTGGATTTTGTGATCGAGGGTGAGGCTGAGGTCCTTGCAGCAGTGAGAGAGTTAGTTTCCATCCTGCCTGAGAATAACAATTCTGAAGCAGGTTCCGCAGAGTGTATGGACGATCTTAATCGTGATGTACCTGATTTTGCGGCAGAGGCAGCAGACCCTGCGGCAGCACTTGCAGATCTTGGCGATAACAACTTCTTCTTAGAGGTAAAGAGCGGCTATGCACAGGAAATGGTTACCGGTTTCTTATGCTTCGATGGAATGACTGTTGGTGCCGTTGCAAACCGTACTAAGAAATATGATGAAGAGGGTAAGGAAACTGCTTCTTTTGAGGCAAGACTTACAACAGCAGGATGTGAGAAGGCAGCAGCTTTTGTAAAGACTTGTGATGCGTTCAACATTCCGGTACTTACCTTGACGAATGTAGAGGGTTATGCAACTTCTGTTGAAGAGGAGAAGACGATCGCTGCTGCAGCAGCTAAGCTTACGGCAGCATTTGCTGAGTCAGATGTACCAAAGGTAAATATGATCACAGGCAATGCCTATGGCAGTGCTTACATAACAATGAATTCCAAGCACATTGGCGCTGATATGGTATTTGCATTAAATGGAGCAAAGGTCGGTATGATGGACGCGAATGTTGCAGCAAAGATCATGTATGCAGATGATAAGGATGCGGATCTTGCAGAGAAGGCAGCCCAGTTCGCAGCTCAGTCCGGAACAGAGGCAGCAGCAGCCAGAGGTTATGTTGATTCTGTCATTGAGCCGGCAAGTGCCAGAAAGCAGCTATTGTATGCTTTTGAGATGCTTTATAACAAATGTGAGTATCCGATTGGCAAGAAACATGGAACCATCTAAGTAAGGAGAGGCAATATGAAGAAGAAAGTGTCTTTGATTCTCTGCATTCTCACCTGTGCTTTGCTGGTAGCAGGCTGTAACGTCAGCTTGACGAAACAGAACAAAAATTTCAACGAAAAGAAGTTGGAAAAGCAAACAGATAAATATCTGCAGAAGTGGTTTACAACAGACCACAAAGGTCAGGTAGAGCAGTTAGAATCCGCAATTGAGTATTATGATGGAATGAAAGACAGTCTCAGCGAAGACGAATGGAATTCCTATTTAGAGCAGCGCAAGACAGCCCAAGAACAGATCAAAGAATACAAAGAGGCTGTTAAGCAGAAAAAGAAGTTTGGTGACGAGATGGATAAAAAGATCTCTACAGACTTTACGGTAAGTTCTACTTCCGCAACAGTCAATGAGACCATCCGCACAACAAAAGGTAAGACATTCATCTATTCGGTATCTTATGACAAAGACGGTAATAAGACCGAAGAAAAGATTGATGAATATAAGACAATGGGAGCAAAGATGGTCAAGGCCGGCATAAATACGATCCTTAGTATGGCAATCGTATTTTGCGTATTGATCTTTATATCCCTGATCATTGCCTGCTTCAAGGTGATCGGCTGGGCTCAGAACCGCAAGAATGCTAAGCAGGTTGATAAGGCAAAGGCTCAGCTCGCTTCAGTAGAAACAGCACCGCAGCCGGTAGAGGAGAACCTCGTTGATGATCTGGAACTGGTTGCTGTGATCACTGCAGCCATTGCAGCAAGTGAAAATGCAAGCGCAGATGGATTGGTAGTTCGTTCTATCATTCGTCGCTAACACAAAAATAATTGGAGGACAAATCGATGAAAAATTATACAATTACTGTGAATGGTAACGTTTATGATGTAACAGTGGAAGAGGGTGCAGCAGGTGCAGCAACAAGCGCACCAAAGGCAGCAGCACCAAAAGCTGCAGCTCCGAAAGCAGCACCAAAGGCAGCAGCAGGACAGGGCTCTGTTAAGGTGAATTCCCCGATGCCTGGTAAGATCCTTTCTGTAAAGGCCAGCGTAGGTCAGGCAGTGAAAAAAGGCGAGGTTCTAATGATCCTTGAGGCTATGAAGATGGAGAACGAGGTGGTAGCACCGGAAGATGGAACTGTTGCCAGCATTGATGTAGCTGCGGGTGATTCTGTAGAAGCAGGAGTTGTACTTGCAACATTAAACTAGGAGGGATCTAACATTGGATTACGTAATTAACACGTTAGAGAACTTAGTAGGTCAGACTGCGTTTGCCAACTTAACGCTTGGCAATTATCTTATGATCTTAGTCGGCTGCTTGTTTCTCTATTTGGCGATTAAAAAAGAATATGAGCCATTGCTGTTAGTTCCTATTGCGTTTGGTATGATCCTGGTTAATATTTATCCGGATATCATGGCGAATCCAGAGGATACTTCAAACGGTGTTGGCGGTTTGTTACATTATTTTTACATTTTGGATGAGTGGAGTATCTTACCTTCCCTGATTTTCTTGGGAGTAGGAGCGATGACCGATTTTGGTCCGTTGATCGCAAATCCGATGAGTTTCCTGCTTGGTGCAGCAGCTCAGTTTGGTATTTTCTCCGCTTACCTGATTGCAATCTGGTTTGGCTTTTCTGATAAAGCTGCGGCTGCAATCTCTATCATTGGTGGTGCCGATGGCCCGACATCTATTTTCCTTTGCGGTAAATTGAAACAGACAGAATATATGGGACCGATCGCGGTTGCTGCATATTCTTACATGTCTTTGGTGCCAATTATCCAGCCACCGATCATGAAGTTATTTACTACGGAAAAAGAGCGTAAGATCAAGATGGAACAGCTTCGTCCGGTATCTAAATTGGAGAGAATCCTGTTCCCGATCATCGTTACGATCATTGTATGTTTGCTGCTTCCAACGACAGCACCACTGGTTGGTATGCTGATGCTCGGTAACCTTTTCAAAGAGTCCGGTGTTGTAAAGCAGTTGACAGAGACTGCAAGCAACGCATTGATGTACATCGTTGTTATTCTTCTTGGTACATCGGTAGGCGCATCTACCAGTGCAGAGGCATTCTTAAAAGTTACAACCTTAAAGATTGTTGCTCTTGGTTTGATCGCATTTGCAGTAGGTACTGCAGCAGGTGTATTGTTCGGTAAGTTGATGTGCCTGGTTACAAAGGGCAAGGTAAACCCATTGATCGGTTCTGCAGGTGTATCTGCTGTGCCGATGGCAGCGCGTGTATCGCAGAAGGTCGGTGCTGAAGCGGATCCAACCAACTTCCTGCTTATGCATGCAATGGGACCTAACGTTGCCGGAGTTATCGGTACGGCAGTTGCCGCCGGTGTATTTATGGCGATCTTTGGAATTTAACACTAGAAACATATAATTAGTCGCGAGAAGATCATATACAGCCCTTTGGCTGGCTGTATACATCTTCCGGCGCAGAAAAGAGGAGAACTATGGCAGAGAAGAAACCATTGAAGATTACGGAGACCGTACTTCGTGATGCGCATCAGTCTCTGATTGCTACTCGTATGACAACAGAGCAGATGCTTCCGATTGTTGATAAAATGGATAAGATTGGATACCATGCAGTAGAGTGCTGGGGTGGAGCTACATTTGATGCATCCCTTCGCTTTTTGAAAGAGGATCCATGGGAGAGACTTCGTAAGTTAAGAGACGGCTTTAAGAATACAAAGCTTCAGATGTTATTCCGTGGACAGAATATTCTTGGTTACAATCATTATGCAGATGATGTGGTAGAGTATTTTGTACAGAAATCTATCGCAAACGGTATTGATATTATCCGTATTTTTGACTGCTTGAATGACCTTCGCAACTTGGAGACAGCGGTAAAGGCTGCTAACAAAGAGAATGGTCATGCGCAGATCGCATTGTCTTATACATTGGGTGATGCATATACATTAGATTACTGGAAAGACATGGCTAAACGTATCGAGGATATGGGTGCAAAGTCACTTTGTATCAAAGATATGGCTGGTCTGCTTGTTCCTACAAAGGCTACAGAGCTTGTACAGGCATTGAAAGAGTCTGTAGAGATTCCGATCGACCTGCATACACATTATACTTCCGGTGTGGCTTCTATGACTTATATGAAGGCAGTAGAGGCAGGCTGTGACATCATAGATACGGCGATCAGCCCATTCTCTATGGGAACCAGTCAGCCGGCAACCGAGGTTATGGTTGAGGCATTCAAGGGTACTGAGTATGATACCGGTCTGGATCAGGCAAAACTTGCTGAGATTGCTGATTACTTCCGTCCAATGCGTGAAGATGCATTGAAGAGTGGTTTGATGAATACAAAAGTACTTGGCGTTAATATTCAGACACTTCGTTATCAGGTTCCTGGTGGAATGCTTAGTAACTTGGTATCCCAGTTGAAAGAGATGGGACAGGAAGATAAATATGAGCAGGTATTAGAGGAAGTGCCAAGAGTACGTAAAGATTTTGGTGAGCCTCCTTTGGTTACACCTTCTTCACAGATCGTTGGTACACAGGCAGTGCTTAACGTAGTATCCGGTGAGCGTTATAAGATGGTAACCAAAGAGTCTAAAAAGCTTCTGTCCGGTCAGTTTGGCCAAACAGTTAAGCCGTTTAATCCGGAAGTACAGAAGAAATGTATTGGCGATGAGAAGCCGATCACATGCCGTCCGGCAGATCTGATCAAGCCACAGCTTGCAGATATTGAGAAGGAAATGGCACAGTACAAGCAGCAGGATGAAGATGTGTTGTCTTATGCATTGTTCCCACAGGTTGCTACTGACTTCTTCAAATACCGCGAGGCACAGCAGAATAAAGTAGATGCAAGTGCTGCAGACACAGAGACAAAGGCTTATCCGGTATAATTGATTTAAAAGATTAAAGTTGCGCTTGAGGTGATTTCTATCTGTGTAGGATAGAAATTGTCTCAAGCATTTTCTCTATACAGGACTTTTTATTCCTGAAGATCGAGAATATCAAATAATATTCCGTGGGGATGCGGTTGAAAATGGAGGATGGACACAATGGAAAGTAATGCGATAGAAGAGAGAGTTGAATTATCTATGCTGTATGACTTTTATGGTGCCTTGTTGAAAGAAAATCAGCAAAGAATGTTTGAAGCGTGCATCTTGGATGACTATGGTTACACAGAGATAGCGGAGGAAGAGGGGATTTCAAGACAGGGCGTATACGATGCGATCAAGCGTGCTTCGAAGCAATTACGGGAATATGAGCAGAAACTTGGCCTTGTGGCACGTTTTCAACGTCATAAGGCACAGGTAAAACAGGTACAGAAAGAATTGGAAGCCAAAGGTTTATCCGGTGATGAGGAGCAATGGAAGACGTTGTTCACGCTGTTAGAGGAGATCACATCGGAATAGGGATCACATATATCTGGCTGGGATTATATTAGAGCCCGGGATATAGATTTTAGTTATTGTGAGGATACGGTTGCATTAGCTGACATATTTTAGTATAGTTATTACAAAGCAGTTTGGCAGTAGGATTCTGCCAGCCTTTAAGTTTGTATCTGCTTTAGAATATCCGGCAGATATGAAGCGTATGAAAATGATTGTTTTAAAAGAATAGGAGGGTGAAGTATGAAAAAAACATCAAGAGTATTAGCAATACTGTTAGCATTGGCACTTATTGTAGGGATGGTACCATTGAGTACGAAAGACGTTTCGGCGGCAACTGATGAGAGCTATATGTTAGAGGCATCCGGAGCAGCTACGGCAGGAGTGCCGATCGAGGCAACATTTACGATGCAGAGCAGTGGCGTGGCTCAGTTTGCAATTGCTGTAGCAACGCAATGTAATGTAACATATTCATTCCGTAATAGTGCGGGAGAGACAGTATATGGACCAAAGACTTTTTTGGAGTCAGATTCCCAGTGGAGTTCAACAGGAAGTTATCCTGCATTTGCATTTGCAGTGAATGTGCCGCAGGGAACATATACCATTTCTGTAACTTTTGACGTTGATCAGTTGGCTTATGCAGTTCTTGGACAGCCTGATCTGACATCTACGCCGACACCGGCGCCGAAGTTGGCTCCATCCATTGACTCTAAGACGTTGACGATCACAAAGGGATTTAAGGATCAAATAAAGATCTTAAATGCAGGTGGTGCCAGGATTACTTATAAGTCCAGCAACGCAAAGGTTGCAGCAGTGGACAGCAAGGGTAAGGTGACAGCTAAGAAGAAAGGTACAGCGACAATCACGGTAAAGACGTCTACCGGTTTTACGATTCCTTGCAAGGTAATTGTAAAAGATAATGTATATACGGTACGGAAAGTTGCTGTGAGTGCATTGCCGGCAGGAAGTTTTGGCGTGAATGTATATAAGATGTCTTATGACAAGAAAGGCAACCTTGTCTTAAAAGCCAGAATGTTAAATAACCGTGGTTACAAGGCAAAATATTTGAAGAATTTTAAGATTACGGTAAAAAACGGCAAAGGAAAGAAAATTGGCGTATATTCAGCTGATATGTAATGACCTCTTGTCAAGTACAAATTAACAGAAATCACCACAAACTT
>OLNW01001047.1_pt1 | contig 29371 bp, 26 predicted proteins | sample 1672121 | NCBI WGS metagenome assembly OLNW01 (sample SAMEA3136648, study PRJEB25190) | human gut metagenome
CAAAGGGGCTGTCCCTTTGTCGCATCGGCTTACTGTATTTATATTTTCCTGTTTTACCTTTGCAGGTTCTAATGGAGGGGATACCGAAGTAGCTGCTAGTAAGTAAACGCAGCCGCTCTGTCGGAGCCGCCCTTATATCGTTCCACGCGCAGTTTCGCAGCGAAGCGAGAATGTTTGAGCATGGAATGATATAAGGGCGGCTCCGACAGAGCGGCGGACATTCGACTAGCGGATATGCGCGGGTTTTCCGCCCCAATAGAAGCGGCAGAAGGCTCGTTTGCGCTTTTGGGGTTTGCCTACGAGCTCAATGGTTGCGATGGCGATGTCTTCGGCTGCGTGGGGGCGGCGTAGTACTTCGCCGTTGATGAGTAGGGCTTTGAGTGATTCGGGATGATCGTGCAGGTGGCGCAGGGTAACGATGAGTTCTCGTGCGGTGGTGACATGCATGCTGGCACCCATGCCGGTAAGCATGGTGGTGTTAGCTTTTTCCTGGCCATAGGACTTGCCCAGCAGGATCATCGGCAGATGAGCGCACAGGCACTCGGTGACCGTGAGTCCGCCTGATTTGAGGATTGCCAGGTCGCAGCCGTGCATGAGGGCCGCCATATCGTCCACGTAGTCCAGAACCGTGACGTTGTCGAGCTTCATGGCGTCGAAGAGCGTTTTGAGTCGGGTGGCGTATTCCTTATCCTTGCCCGGTAAAAAGACGAAGTGCATGTCCTCAAAGCTGCGTAAGAAGGGGAGCGTGTGGTCCATCGCGGCACGGAAACGCACGTATGGTTGGGGCAAACTGGCGCCGGCCATCACCAATACGATGGTTTTGTCTATGGGGAGATTGAACTTGCCGAGCTCATCCTCGCGTTTGTAATCGGTATCGAAACCGGCTCGGATGGGGATGCCCGTTATGCGGATCTTTGACTCGGGAACTTTGCGCGGGCGCAGCGTTTCGGCCATAAACTCGTTGGCCACGCAGAACAGGTCGGTGTCCTTGTGGGGCCAAAAGCCTTCGACTTCATAGTCTGTTGGTACGCAGATGACCGGATAATCGATACCCGTAATTACGCGGGCGCCCACGGCAACATTGGCTGCTGTGATGTGCGTTGCGACCACGGCTATAGGCCTGCGGCGACGAATATATTCGTTGAAGGCGGGGAACATAATTCGCGACCATGCCGTGCCGCCACCCCAGAGAAGATGTCCCGTAAGCGTATATCGCCAGGTCAGGTCGTAAATGGGGCGTGTGGCTCCCGTAAAAGAAGCCGCGGTCTTATTGCCGTCGAATTTAATACGTCCAAAATCAAGGATATCGAGTACTTCAATTTCAATATCCTCAGGGATTCCCTTGGTGCCGCGGATAAGGTCAAATGCTTGTGCAATCGCGTTGGCGGCGGCTTTGTGGCCCGATCCAACCGATGCGTGCACAATGGTTACCAGGGGTTTTTGTGTATGTGAAACGGTCATTTGCTCCGGTTGGGGAGTGGCTTGCATGGGCAGGGGAGCGCTATTGCCCGTCTGCGTTTGATCCATCGATAACTCCCCTTCAGCTTTGTTACGCGATTTAACATTGTAGTGCATGAGTGTCATGTTCACGTAAATTTGGGTATGAGCGCAAAGAACGTCAATGTATCGACGAGAGGATATTCCATGACTACCGATCAGCCGATTGATGTTGCGATTATCGGTGGAGGCCCCGCGGGCTATGCTGCCGCCATTTACGCTGCGCGTGCCAACCTGACGACGACCGTGATTGAGCAGGGCATGTCGGGTGGACAGATCGCCACGACCAATGAAGTCGAGAACTATCCGGGCATTCCGCTCTTGAGTGGCGCCGAACTCGGCGAGCGTTTTCAGCAACATGCAGAGGGGCTGGGAGCGCAGGTTACATGGAGCATGGTTTCGGGTATCGATTACGATGCCGATGCAGCGCTGTTTACGGTGCATCACGATATGGGCGATACGCTTGCCTCGAGCGTTATCGCTTGCATGGGTGCCACGCCGCGTCTGGCAGGTTTCGCTGGCGAGGATACCTATCGCGGTCGTGGCGTTTCATATTGCGCAACATGTGACGGCATGTTCTTCCGCGGCAAACAGGTCTTTGTAATCGGTGGTGGCAATTCGGCATGCGAAGAGGCACTGTTCCTGTCAGACATTGCCAGCAGTGTGACCATCGTGCTGCGCCGCGACCAGTTCCGTGCGCCTGATGGTGTTGTTCAGAAAGTACTCGAAAAGGACAATATTACAGTTAGGTACCAAACTAGTATTGTTGAACTTTCTGGTGAAGCGATGCCAACGACGATCGCCTTTAAGGACAATGCATCCGGGGAAATTCATTCCGAGTCATTTGAGCCTGGCTCGTTTGGCATTTTTGTCTTTGCCGGCACGCAACCCCATACCGAGCTTGTTGAGCATCTCGTCGATTTGGCGCCTGATGGCGGCATTCTAACTGATGAATCTATGGCGACCCGCACGCCAGGTCTATTTGCCGCTGGCGATATCCGTTCCAAGCGTTTACGCCAGGTTGTGACCGCCGTTTCTGATGGAGCCATAGCGGCAACCAGCGCATACGCATTTCTTCGTGGATAAGTACGATAATATATCTTATGTAAGGTTGCTATCTTTAAAACATAGTGGTTGGACGGTGCATCAATGTGCTGTCCAACCACTTTTACTTTCCTGCTATATAGTATGCAAAACTAGATAACCTAGAATACAATATAGCTAATGAACGGAGGATCCTTATGAACCACGCCAAACGCGTTATCCCGATGTCCGATTCGTCGGTCAGCATTAAGCCTGAGGATATTCAGCCCACTGTGCTGCCCGATGCATTTATTCAGTCCGATATCGTGCGCAAACTCAATACGTTGAGTCTGCCGCGCTATGACCAGTTGCCCAATGTGACGCTCTACCGCGACCAGGTCATTGAGTATGTTGCGCTGTGGATGGAGCCGCTGTCTATTTGCGTTGAGCAGCCTGTCATTACGCCATCGATGATCAATAACTACGTGAAGGTCGGCCTGGTGCCTGCTCCGGTCAAAAAGCAGTATGGTCGCGAGCAGATTGCCCGCCTGATCGCTATCTGCATCTTTAAGCAGGTGCTACCTATTGCTGCGGTGCAGGCGCTCTTTAACATTCAGCGTTTGAGCTACGATGCCCCGACGGCCTTCGACTATGTGGTCGATCAGCTCGAGGCATCGATTCGTTCGGCGTTTTCTGTCGAGCAGACGCCGGTTCCCGATACGGCGCATCAGGTAACGCGTGAGTCGCTGCTTGTGCGCAGCGCGGTTTCATCCTTTGTTTCGAAAGCGTACCTGATGAGCTATCTCAAGTTCAACGGGTTTAATAGCTAGCCGACGTATAAAACGGGCGGGACAAAGAGCCATCTGTCGCTTTGTCCCGCCCGTATTTTGCTGGTTGGACTTTATTTGCCCGAAGCTACGCCCATGCCATAGCCGATGATGAGGCCGTGCATCTCGGCGTAATAGGAATCCAGGCCATTGCAGGGCATAATGATGGTCTTGGAGTCGGGCCAACGCTCAATAATGCGATCGGCCAGCGCCTGGGCGCTCGATGCGTTCTCCACATGGTCGATGACGACCTCACCGCCCGTAAAGCCCTCGGCTTCCATAGTGTCGATGATCTTGTTGAGCATCTTCTTTTCGCCACGCGTGTGCCCCACGAGTTCGATTTTACCGGCCTCACTCGCTGTGCCCAAAATGCGGATATTGAGCTTGTTGGCAATGACGCCAGCTGCCTTAGGGATACGTCCGGCTTTGGCGAGGTTTTCGTAATTGCACAAACTGAAGAGGATTTTGCTGTTCTGTTCAAGGCTATCGAAGTATGCGCAAGCATCCTCGAATGAGACATTCGGATTGCTTGCAAGATAGTGGTCGAACAGCAAGAAAATGAGGTCCATTTTGCCGCCAGCTGCGCGTGAATTGACTAGATGAATCTGTCGGTCGGGCTCCTCGGCAAGAACCATATCGCGAGCCGTGGCTGCCGCGTTGTAGCTGCCCGACACGCCCTCAGATATCGGCATGCAGATGGTCTTGTCTGCCAATTTGAAGAGCTTGACCCACTCCCCTACGCTGGGACAAGCGCTCGAAGAAGCGTTCGTCTCCGCCTGAACAGCGCAGTTGAGCTCATGAACATCGAGCGAAAGGTCATCGACGAATTCACGCTCCCCCACTCGAATTTTGAGGGGCGCAAATGCAAAGGTGGTATGGGGCGCGGTCGGTTGCCAATCGCGGAGGTTACAGCTTGAATCTGAGATAAGTGCCCAGCTCATAGAGGGTCCTTTCTAATTGTTCCCAAACAATTATAGCCTTCTTGCAGACCGATTGGGCCGCTATCTAGTATTCAAAACTAGATAGCGGCCTGCACTAAAGGCAAAAGAATGGACCCCATGACTAAAAGCCACGAGGTCCATATCCGCTTGCTTTATCTGAATACTTAGTAACGCACGAAGATGTAGTTATTGTTCATGCCGGCGGCAACGGAGCTGATGATAACACCCGTGTTGTAGTCGGAAGCATGAATCATCTGACCACCACCGATGTAAATGCCGGTATGGTACGAGTTGACCACAACGTCACCGGGCTGCGGATCGGACACACGCGTCCAGCCCATAAAGGTACCCGTGGTGCCTAGTCGGCAATAGCGACCAGTGAGGCAATAGCTAACAAAACCAGAGCAGTCGAAGCTGTTCGGGCCAATTCCGCCCCAGGAATAAGCGCAACCAAGCTTACTGTATGCACGCGAGACAACAGAACCGCCGTCGACGGACTGGCTCGGAGCAGAAGGCGTCGGAGCCGGAGCGGGCGTGGAGGGCTGCGGCGTCGGAGCAGGTGCCGGCGCAGGAGCCGGAGTGTTGCCGCCCTGGTTGTTGTTATTGCTGGTCTGGCCACCGTTGTTGGTGTTCTCGGTCGTACCGGCAGTCTCGTTGCTCACCGTGGCCTTCTCGGCGGTGCTGGCGTTGATGCCGGCCTGCAGCGCGGCGTTGGCCTCGGCCTCGGCGGCAAGCTCGGCCTGCAGCTGTGAATCCAGAGAGTTTACGACGTTCTGGGCTTCAGCCTGCTGGGCATTAAGCTCGTCGACCTTCTTTTGCGTGGCGGCGACGTTCTTCTCCTGCTCGGCCTGCTTATCTGTGAGCTGCTGCTTAAGCTCCTTGACCTCTTGAATGGTCTGAGCTTGCTTATCGGAAACTTTGCCGTAGTAGAACAGACGGTTGAGCATATCGCTCAGGTCATCGACACCCGTCAGAACCTGAAGCAGGCTCAGACCGCCGGTTTTGTACTCGCCGGCGACATAGGTCGAGAGCTTAGCCTGACCATCGGCGATCTCCTGCTGCTTTTGCGTGATCTCGCCGGCAGTCTGATCGAGCGCCTGCGTCTGCGTGGCGAGATCATCGTAAATCTGCTGGGTTTGGGTACCGATCTGCTCGAGCTTCGTACGAGCAGCGGCAAGGTCGGATGCGGTATCGGCGTAGGCAGGAGCCGCGAGGCCCAAGCCCAAAACACAAGCGAGGGTTGCCGTAGCAGCGCAGCGTGCCATGTTTTTGTGCGTGTTTGCTGTGCGCATGTAGCTTCCTTTCCAGTAACTAAGGGTAACGGCTAGTCCACCGTCACCAGGCTAAAGAGCTCTACATCGTCATCAGACGGCGTGAGCTTCTCGCGCGGGTTGAGAAACGCAAGCTCAAGGATACAACCGTAACCGACAAGCTTTGCGCCCATATCTCGCACCAGTTTACCTGTTGCCTCGACGGTTCCGCCCGTCGCGACCAAGTCGTCCAGAATCAACACGGTATCTTTAGAGCTGATAGCGTCGGCATGGATCTCAATTGAATCGGTGCCGTACTCGAGCTCGTAGCTCTGGCTTACGGTCTCACGCGGCAGCTTGCCCGGTTTACGTGCGGGAACAAAGCCAGCGCCAAGGGCTACAGCCACCGGTACGCCAACCATAAAGCCGCGAGCCTCGGGACCCACGACCTTGGTGATTCCCATGCCGGCAAAGTGCTCGGCGAGGGCATCGGTCATGGCTTTGAGCGCCTCGGGATTGCCAAAGAGCGGCGTGATGTCCTTAAAGATGACTCCGGGCTCGGGATAGTCGGGGATATCGACGATTTGAGATTCGAAGTCGTACATTGCATGACCTTTCAATGGGTTGCCGAAATTTCAGCAGCGGTTATATGCCCGCGGTGGCGGTGCCGGATTGCGAAGGGGCGACGACCTTAAGCGGCTTTACGAGAGAATCCTCGTGCGAAGCCGGCGCGGCTGTCTCTTCGTTTTTGGCCTTGGTGGACTCGGAGCGAGTGATTTCCTCATCGAGTGCATCGATGTCGGCGTCCTCGACCACGGCGTTGAGCGACTCAAAAACGCGGTTCTTGAGCAGCGCAGTATGCACACCTTCCGTTAGGTCGTGAAGCTTCTTAAACGCACGCTCGAGTTTGGCGTCGCGCTCGTCATCGGAGGTATCCATTCCGAGCATGCTCACGAGCACCTGCTCAAACATCGAGGACTCGCGGTTGGCAGAAGACACGTACTGACGCAGGTTGCGCGGCTCGATATGGAAGCGTGACAGCTCGGAGCAGTAGCGGATGATTGGAAAATCGCGACCATCGACGAGCTCACGATTCTGTGGACTCTTGATGATGCGAATGAGGTCGTTCTCGGCGAGCGAGCGGATAAACGAAATCTCGACGCCCAGCATATCGGGAATGGTCTCGATGGGATGCAACTTTTGCTTAGTCTCCTTGGGCTCCGTCTTGAGCGGAACATCGGACAGCAAGCCCACCTCGTAGGCGAGCGTTGACAGGTCCGTGGCGTTTTCCAAGCGCTGCTTAATCACGTTGAGCGGCATGTAGCGGGTCTTCTGCAAGTGCAGGATGACCTCCAGGCGATCAACGTCCTCCTTGGAGTACTGACGGTATCCCTTAGGCGTACGATGAGGGGTAATGAGCCCCTCATCCTCTAGAAATCTAATTTTTGAGTTCGAAAGATCGGGGTATGCGCCTCGAAGTAGGTTGACGACTTGGCCGATACTCAGATAGTTGCGTTCGGCCATGCCCTACTCACCGGTTTCGATGCGCTCCGGCGTGCTCTCGTGGTAGATGAGCGTAAACGTACCGATCTGGACGGAAGAACCGTCGTGCAGCGGGGCTGCATTGACGATAGCACCGTCGACCCAGGTGCCATTGAGCGAGCCCAAGTCCTCGATGCGAGCGCCGAGGCCCTCGCGGATAATGCGCGCGTGGCTGCGCGAAACGGTCATGTCATTGAGGAAGATGCCGTTCGCAGGATCGCGGCCGATGGTGGTCACGTCGTCCTCGAGCTCAAAGGCGGCACCAGTCTGCGGACCCTTGACGATGGACAGAACGGGGGCGGTGATGCGCACGTTGGCCATGAGGTCGGGAACGGTGACGTCGCTTGAAGGCACGCGGAATACGCAGGTAGCGTCAGCAGTCTTATCATTCTGAGGCATATTGTTAACCATGTTGTCCATGACAACCCCTAACTTATCGCGGACGTGCCGCAAATAATGAACCGTACGTAATCATACCCCAACGAATCAGTCTTCGATTTCAGGGTTCAGAAAGTCGATGTCCTCGTCCTCGGGATGCGTGAGAGCCTGTTTAATGGCCGCTCCGCCCTTAATGGAGTAGATGACAGCCGTGAGCATGGAGAAGATCACGCCGCCGTACACAAAGAAGATGCCGAGGGGCACCGAGCTTCCGTTGAGGCCCGGGAAGGCCGTAAGGGATGAAGGTAAAAGATGCAGGCCGTCAATAACGGGGAAACCGAGCAGCATGAGCGAGAAGCCGGTCATGAGCAGCGCAGTGGCAATCTTTCCGGGAAACACGACATCGATGGGACGACGGTGGTAATGGCGCACGATGAGCGTGCCAAGGCCCAGGTAGATGTCGCGACCGATGATGAGTACGCAGACCCAGATAGGCAGCTCGCCACGGACCACCAGGCCAAGTACGCCGGTGAACAGCAGCGCGCGGTCGCAAATGGGATCCATGACCTTGCCGAGCCACGAGACCGTCTTGGTCATGCGGGCGATCTGCCCGTCCATCCAGTCGGTGGAGGCGGCGATGGCATAAATCACGATGGCGACGATGCGGTTGTTATCCGTCACAAACAGGTACAGAAAGACGAGCGTGAGGATCAGGCGCGTAAAGGTGATGAAATTGGAGATCGTGAAGATCTTATTCGACGGGTAATCGGAAGTGCCGATAAGCTCCTTTTTGATCTTCTTTTTGATTCCCACAGGACTCCCCCGCTGGTTAACGACAAAACTTTCGATATTATACCCGTTCCTGCGATGTCTATCCAGCGCAAGCATAGAGAGTCCAGACATGTGGAGGACGTTGCTGGTCGGCACGTGGAGTCGCATTTGTGTACATCAGCCCCCAAAGATGCCAAAAAATAACGGCGCTGGTGAGGTGCTCTTCGCGTCAAGTCACTTTGCTTTCGAGCGCAAGGGACGCTCGAGCCAGGATGGAGAGGGCGAAAGCTACACCCTCACCGACCTCGACGGGGTCAATCGCATCGACTGCAAAAGCGGCTTCGGGTTCTACGCAGAGCCGAGGGCCGAGTCACAGTGGGCAGCAGCAAAGCGTGGTCCTGGACCTTCGCCAACGTTTCGCTGCGCAAGCTCTTTGAAGCATCGCTTGCGACGGGAAACCCGATAAGGTGGAGCTAGAGATGGCGGCGTTCACCTTTTGGTTCCACCTGCCAGCACCTCCTCTCTCGATGCCGCAAGGGTTTCTTCGCGGTGATAGACCGACACCGTTCATCGTTGTTACGGGTTCGTTCGCAAAGTCGTGAACACGCTCCCCTCTTGTTCAGCGCATAATGGTGCTCCGTGTGCGGCTGTGCGGCCGCACGCTAAAGGAGATGTGCCCGCATGGGCATCGAGAGAGAGGATGCAGCATGAACCTGAGGGAGAAGTACGGTGAGTGGGGCCTGATCCTGGGCGCGACCGAGGGCGTCGGCAAGGCGTTCTGCGAGAAGATCGCCGCCGGCGGCATGAATGTCGTCATGGTCGGCCGTCGCGAGGAGAAGCTGAACGTGCTCGCCGGCGAGATCCGCGAGACCTACGGCGTGGAGACCAAGGTCGTGCGCGCCGACTTTAGCCAGCCCGGCGCGGCCGAGACCGTCTTCGCCGCGACCGAGGGCCTGGACATGGGCTTCATGAGCTACGTTGCCTGCCTGCACAGCTTCGGCAAGATCCAGGACACCCCCTGGGAGAAGCACGAGGCCATGATCAACGTCAACGTCGTGACCTTCCTCAAGTGCTTCCACCACTACATGCGGATCTTTGCCACCCAGGACCGCGGCGCCGTGATCAACGTCTCGTCGATGACCGGCATCAGCTCCAGCCCCTGGAACGGCCAGTACGGCGCGGGCAAGGCCTTCATCCTCAAGATGACCGAGGCCGTGGCCTGCGAGTGCGAGGGCACCGGTGTCGACGTCGAGGTCATCACCCTCGGCACCACCCTAACCCCCAGCCTGCTGTCCAACCTCCCCGGCGGCCCGCAGGGCGAGGCCGTCATGAAGATCGCCCTCACCCCCGAGGAGTGCGTCGACGAGGCCTTTGAGAAGCTGGGTAAGGAGCTCTCCGTCATCGCCGGCCAGCGCAACAAGGACTCCGTCCACGACTGGAAGGCCAACCACACCGAGGACGAGTACATCCGCTACATGGGCTCGTTCTACCGCGACTAGCGGCTGCCGCGGCGCGTGCGCGAGGGCACGTGCGGGTTCGCAGGTAGAGATGCGAGTGCGAGGGTTTCTTTGCGGGGGCGTGCGGATGCGGCGCCTGCGAGGGAACCCTCTTTTCGTGGGTGGGCGCGACGGTATCTCTGCGCTCATCGTCGAGGGCGACCTGCCCGGCTCCCTCGCGATCTCCCCGCACGGGACCCCGCGCCCCGGCATCCTCTGGACCGTGTCCCGCTTGTGCCCAGTGGCTCGGCCGATCCGGCCCTCAGGGTATCGGATTCCCGCATTCATCCGTACTTGTTCGGATGAATGCGGGAGGTGTTCGGATGAGGTTGATATTCAAGGTGTAGACCTTTTTCTTGGTACTCCTCAAATGCGGCAGGGTTTTTCGAGTTTGTAGATGCTAATATAACCCTGCTCTCGAAAGAGGGCTCAGTCCCGGCTGGTAAACCTGACGTTTGGCGTGGTGTGCGTGACACGCATAGCGGGCATGGCCGCGATAGAATTTTCCATGCGGAGGGGCTCGACCCCATAGCGCCCCGAGGGTTTCGGGGAGGGCGAACTGGCAGGCAGGGAACCGGGATACAGGCTGTCCGGAAGGAGGGGTGTAATGCCTCTTCTTCTTTTTTGCCACATCAATCTTCTGGCTTGATAGGTTTTTCGTGCGTGTGATTGGGTTGCGGAAGGGATTGGCATGAGAGTTGCGGAAATTGCGGAAAGGGTCGGTTGCGATCCTGAGTCTGCGTATGCGAAATTCGCCGACACACGTGAAGGCACACGCTTTCACAACATGCAGTGGCCCATTTTCGTCACCGACGAAAACTATCGCTCGTTTTGCAAGGCGCTGGCAGATTATGCCAACTCAGAGGAAGGCCCCCAAAGCAACGGCCGCCATGAATTGTTCCTGAGCGTGCGCGAGCTGTTCGAAAAGGGCAACGAGATTGGCGGCGCCCTGAAAAAGCGCCACTACAACTTGGACAAATCGTTCATAGGCACGGACGAGGCAAATCTCATGCTGCTCAAAGCGGCGCATAAGGGAATGACTCAGCAAGCGATCGCCGCGTACCTGGGCTGCTCGCGCACGGCGGTGCAAAAACGCCTGAGCGCCCTGGCAGGCGGCGTGCGTTTTGGCGACTCCTACATCAAGGCCGAGCCGACAAGCCGCGGCGGCCTGAAGTCGACGGCACACCCGATCTTCCTGCCGCTGCGATTGCATGAGGTGTACCTGATGCTGTCGGCATTAGGCGAGTTTCGAGCGGAACGGTCAGGCGGGGACCCAGAGCGCGTCTTGGCCGATGATCTCGCTGGCAGAATCTATTCCCAGCTGAGCGACTACGCAAAGGGCGGGATCGACAGGGCATTGACTGAACGAGGGATTTGCCGCGGTGGGCAAAGGCCCGACTTCGACTCAAGCGAGGTGTCCGTTTTAGATCGCATTGTCATGTACGAGAAGATGGGCCTCGACCTTAAAGTCGTGCTTGTAAATGGAGATAAGCTCGTCGGCCGCTACGCGCGCCACGCCGATCTTCAGAAATGCGTAAACGCCGCCGAAATAGGCAAAGATGACCGCTGTTTCGTGTTGCGACTCTTGGATGGAACATACTGGGCGGTCTACGATTCTCAAGTAGTGAGCGTAGCAGCCGCACCCGGGGATTAGGTTGCGGCCAAGTCCCTCGTCCGCCCTCCCAGGCGGTACCGCTGCGGCCGATTTCATGTTTGCTTACAGGCAAAACAGCCGCCCTTGCGTTTTTCTAAACGCAACCTCTTCGTGCGCTCGTAAAAAATCGAATCGATAAAAACTGGCAACAACCCTTCTGAACGGGTATCCTTTCGCAGGATGCGCTTCGAACAGCGCTTTCTGCCTGCGCGATTTCGTGCATGGCCGTCCTTTTAATATGGGGTTTAATTCCTACTCAATATAAGTATAGAAGCTCACGGCTGACCAGACGTGTTTGGCAAGGACTTTTTGAACATTTGTGTCCAATTTAATTCTGTAATACACTGCCATCGCGAGGATGCTTCAAGCCACCCGTCTTGAGGTTGTCGCACACGGTCCTCTGCGGAACACCGCTCCAGAACTCGTACATGCGCACGTGGCGGCCGAGCCAACCGGTGGTGGAGGTGCTGTTGACGAACTATGAGCCGTAGTGACGGGGCTCGCCGTGCGGGAACTGATCGCAATCCCCCACCCCAGCCCATGAGAGGCGATTAGAGGGGCTATATCCGGGTTGGGCGCGGCAGGTAGAAAGGCATGTCTTTATCATCTAAAAAACAGCCGGTGACCCATTCGTGACCCATCTGGTGACCCAGCATAAAAAAAGGTCAGGCACTAGGTGCCTGACCTGCAAACTTCTGGTCGGGACGACTGGATTCGAACCAGCGACCCCTTGACCCCCAGTCAAGTGCGCTACCAAGCTGCGCCACGTCCCGAAGCTTTTGTTTGTTGCTCTGCTCTCGCTCGCAACAGGGAGTATATTAACCCGAAACTTTAGACTTGTGCAAGAACTTTTTTACAATTTTTGAAGCAAGTCCAAAATTGTATCTGCGAGCTGGGGTTTTGTTAGTACGGGAAGTTCTTGCGTACCCGTTGTGCTCACAATCCAGGCCTTGTTGGTGTCGGTCCCAAAGCCCGAATCGGTGCGTGAGACATCGTTGGCGATTATTACATCGCACCCCTTGCGGGCCAATTTGCGCTCTGCGTACTCGACAACGTTATCGGTCTCGGCCGCAAATCCGATCACGCATCGCTCGCCCTTCTGGCGCGAGAGCTCGGCCAAAATATCGACCGTCTCGACCAGTTCGATGCGATCCAGGCGCTCGTTGGCCTTTTTGAGCTTATGGTCCGCAGGGGCCGCGGGGGTGTAGTCGGCGACGGCGGCCGCACAAATTGCCGCATCGGCCGTCTGGAAGGCGCTCAGGGCCGCCTGGAGCATCTCTGCGGCGGTCTGCACGCGCACGCACTCCACGCCGCAGGGCACATCGAGTGATGTCGGTCCCAACACGAGCGTGACCGCAGCGCCGCGGCGTGCGGCCTCCCCCGCCAGGGCGATGCCCATCTTGCCCGAAGAGCGGTTGCCAATGAATCGCACGGGGTCGATCGGCTCGTGCGTGGGACCGGCGGTAATTACGATGCGCTTACCAGCCATGTCCTGCGGCACGGGGTTGAGCACCTCACAGACAGCTTCGACGATATCCTCGGGCTCGCTCATGCGTCCCGTGTCCACGTCGCCGCAGGCAAGGTAGCCGCTGCCGGGTCCCACCACATGGACACCACGCTCGCGCAGCGTGGCCATGTTGGCCTGCGTCGCCGGCGCCTTCCACATGCCGTTGTTCATAGCGGGTGCGATCACGATGGGTCGCGGTGTGGCTAGTAGCGTGGTGGAAATAAGGTCATCGGCGATGCCGTTGGCCATCTTGGCGATGATATTGGCCGTCGCGGGCGCTACGACCACCAGATCGGGCTCCTGCGCCAGCGAAATGTGGTGGATGGGGTCGGAGGGATCGTCGAATAGGCCCACCGCGACCGGCTCATTGGTGAGTGTGCGGAAGGTAAGCGGCCCCACGAACTCCGTGGCATGCTTGCTCATAACGACCTTGACGCGCGCGCCGCGCTTTTGCAACAGGCGCACGATATTACACGACTTATAGGCGGCGATCCCGCCGGTAATGCCCAGCAGGATCGTTTTTCCCTCAAGTTGCATTGAATTGTTGGACGCCGCCGTCATCGCTAGGCTTCCTTGCTCGGGAGTACCAGGAGGCGGTGGCAGTACGGGCAGTGCGTGATCTCGCTACCGTCGTGGTTGAGGTCACTCATGGACGATGCCTGCAGCGCGGTGTGGCAGACCGTGGGGATGTTGCCCTGGATGGTCTCGACAGCCAAGCCACGGAACTGCTTGAGGAGGCGCTCGTAGTCGATGAGCACGTCGGCCGGCAGCGTGGCAGCAAGCGCGGTGCGCTCCTTCGTGGCGGCGTCAATCTGAGCCTGCAGGTCGGCAGCCTTGGCACGGGCGGCCTTGGTATCGGCCTTCACGCCCTCCTCGAACTTGGCGATGATGGCCTGTGCGCGAGCCTCGCGGTCAAGTGCTTCCTTATGGGCGATAACAACATCCTTGCGGGTGTGCTCGATCTTGTCCAGACGCTTGGCCAGGGTGGCGAGTTCATTCTCCAGATCCTGAACCTCGCGGTAGTCGGAGCCGTCGACATGGCGCTTCTTGGCAGCCTCGATGGCGTTGTTGGTCTGAATCTCGGTGGTGTTGAGATCGTCGAGCTCAATGTCCAGATCCTTGCGCTGGGCGTAGAGCTTGGTCATCTCGGACTTGAGCTTCACATAGGTCTTGCGCTTGGAAGCGAGCTCCTTGAGCTCCGGCATATTGGCAAGTTCACTCTTGTTGCGGGCGAGCTCCAAATCGATCTGTTGCAGCTTGAGTAGCGTAGCGCCGGCGCTCATAAGTTCTCTCCTTTTGTCACAGTCCACCATTGGCAAGGGTTCAGTATTTTAATCGCATGACGGGGGTCGACCCCGGCGTCAACTGCAGAGTTCATCAATATATCAACGAACGGCTCCTCGGAGCGGTCGTGGCCGAGCAAGATCACCGGTAGCCCACGCAAGGCAAGGTCCTGCGCCACGTGGTATCCCGCCTCGCCCGTCACGACAACGTCCGCGCTCGCGGCGATGGCGAGCTCTCCAAAGTCGCCCAGGGAGCCGCCCAAAATGGCGACGGTGCGGCACGGGCGATCGGCTTCGCCCCACACATGCGGGTCGCTGCCGAAGGCCGTGGCAGCACGGGTGGCGAGATCGCGCAGCGTGTACGGGTCGTTGAGCGTTGCAAGCGCGCCCAGGCCGGTGGCCTCGGGGTCGTCCACGTGCTCCAGCGAGCTCACGGGCTCAGCGCCCAGCAGCTCGCTCAGGCAGGTGCGCGCTTCGTGCGAGCGGTCCAGATTGGTGTGGAGCGAGATAATGCTCACGCCGCAACGCGCTGCCTCGTAGAGCGCCGCGCTGCATTGGGGGCGCGTCGCGCTGGGCGGGCAAAATGCCTCGGGCGCCTTGATGTAGATGGGATGATGCGTGAGCAACACGTTGGCACCGGCTTCCGAGGCGCGGTGCACGTTGGCCCTGGTAGCGTCGAGCGCGCAGGCCACGTCGCGGATCTCGTCATCGGGGTCGCCAACGGATAAGCCTGCGTGGTCCCAGGGCTCGGCGTCCGTCTTGGGATAGCGTGCCAGCAGGGCGCGCTCGAGCTCGGCGACGATCATGCGGCACCTACGATCGAGAGCAGCGTCTGGGCAAAGTCGTCCAGATCTCCCGGATTCACGCGGTCATCGAAGGAAATGCGCAGTGCGCTCAATGCCTGCTCGCGACCGATGCCCATCGCGCTGAGAACATGGCTCGGGTCCATGCTGCCGCTCGAGCACGCCGAGCCTGCCGATACCTCAAAGCCGGCGGCGTCGAGCTTAATGATGAGCTCCTCGGAGTCCATGCCGTCAATGTAGATCGATACCATGCCGGGCAGACGGTCGGCCTGCGCGTAGTCGCCCATCGTGGCGTGAATGCGCGGGTGGGCCGTAAGCGTGGTGTAGAGCTTGTCGGAAAGGGTTTGCAGCGTCGCACGCTCCTGGGCCACGCGGGGCGCCAACGTTCGGGCGGCAGCGGCAAAGGCCAGCTGTGTGCGCAGATCCTGCGTGCCGGCACGACGACCGGCCTCCTGTCCGCCGCCAAAGATGCGCGGGCGCAGCGGCGTGCGGCTCTTAAGGTAGAGCGCGCCGGATGCCACGGGGCCACCGATCTTGTGCGCGGCAACGGTCATGGCGTCAACTCCCAGCTCGGTGACATCGAGCGGAATGTGCAGATACCCCTGGATAGCATCGGTGTGGAACAGGGCGCCTGCGGTATGCGCGGCCGCGGCAAGCTCGCGGATGGGCTGCACCACACCGGTCTCGTTATTGGCGACCATGATGCTCACGAGCGCCACGTCGTCGCCTAGCAGCTCGACAAGCTCGGCGGGCTCAATGTAGCCCGCGCGGCAGGGCTGCACCAGGTCGACGGTAAAGCCAGCGGCACGCAGCAGCGGGAGGTTGTCCAGAATCGAATCGTGCTCGATGGCAGATACGATCACGCGGTTGCGCTTGCGGTCGCGCTGACGAGCGCCCTCGGCAAGACCGAGCAGCGCCAGCTGGTTTGCTTCTGTACCGCCGTTGGTCAAGATAACCTCGGACGGACGGACGCGCGCGCCAAAGCTACGGGCGATCTCGCGACGGGCGACTTCCAGGCGCGCGGCGGCCTTGCGGCCGAGCGAGTGCAGCGAGTTGGGGTTGACGCCGGCAAGCTCGCTGTCGTCGTACTCGCGCTGCGCAAGGAGCGCCTCGGCGCGCATGGGCGTCGAGGCGGCATAGTCAAGATTCACGGGTATGCGGTTTTGACCTGCGGTCATAAGGGTTTATGCCTCCTGTGCAGCCTCGTTGCCCAGCTTCTGCAGCAGCGCAACCTCGGCGGCGGGATCTTCGGACTTAAATACGGCGGAGCCGGCCACCAAGACATCGGCGCCGGCCTTAACGACCTCGGCGATGTTTTTGGAAGAGATGCCGCCGTCGACCTCGATCATGGGCGACACGCCGTGACGCTCGCACATGGCCTTGAGCTCGTGGAGCTTATGCAGAGTGCCCGGGATAAAGCTCTGGCCGCCAAAGCCGGGGTTCACGCTCATGAGTAGCACCATATCGACGACGTCGATGATGCTCTCGAGTACGCACACGGGGGTGGCGGGGTTGAGCACCACACCGGCTTTGACGCCGCGCTGCTGCAGATGCGTGAGCGTGCGGTGCAGGTGTGTGGAGGCCTCGTAGTGTACGGTGATCATATCGGCGCCGGCGTCTGCGTACCAATCGACCGTCTCGTCGGGGTTCGACACCATGAGGTGCGCGTCGACCGGTACATCGGTGGAGCGCTTGACGGCCTTAAGGATGTCAACGCCAAAGGTGAGGTTGCCGGTAAAGTGACCGTCCATAACGTCGAAGTGCACGTAGTCGGCGCCGGCGATCTTGTCGAGTTCGCCCTTGAGGTTGGCCATGTCGGCCGAAAGGACAGACGGAGCGATTTTGATGGAACCCATGGTAGAAGCCTTTCTGCGCTAGTCGGTGAGTCCGTAGAACTCTTGAGAAGGGACGCGATCGGTAAGAATCTCGAGCGCCCTATCCAAAGTAACACCGTTGTAGAGCGTTTGCTCCACGGCAAAGGTGAGTGGAATGTCTACGCCCAGTGAACGGGCGAGCTCGCTCACGCTGCGGGCGGCGACGGCGCCCTCCACCACCATATGCGTGCGCGTCTGGTACTCGTCGAGCGAAACGCCGTGGGCAAACTCGTAGCCAAAGGTGCGGTTGCGCGAATGCTCCGAGGTACAGGTGGCAATGAGGTCTCCCATGCCGGCAAGTCCCATGCAGGTCATGGCCTGGCCGCCGCGGGCGTGCACCAGACGGCTGATCTCGGCTAGGCCGCGCGTCATGATGAGGGCGAGCGTGTTGTCGCCCGCACCGGTACCGGCGGAGATGCCGCACACGATGGCGATAACGTTCTTCATGGCGCCGCATACCTCGACGCCGGTCATATCCTGCGACAGGTAGATGCGGAAGGCCGTGGACAGGAGCAGGTCCTTAAAGGCCTCCCCTATCTGCGGATCTTCGCTGGCGATGACGGCGGCAGAAAGTCCGCCGCGGCAAATCTCCTCGGCATGGTTGGGGCCCGAGAGGGCCGCCACGCGCGCCTCGTTGCCGATCTCGCTGGCGATGACCTCGCTCATGAGCAGGCCGGACTCGGGCTCAATGCCCTTGGTGAGGCAGAGCACCGGGGTATCGGCGGCGATAAAGGGCGCGGCCTGGTGGCACACGCTGCGAAGGTGCGTCGAAGGAACGGCAAAGATGATGGCCTCGGCGCCGTCGAGCGCCTGCACGAGCTCGGTCGTGGCGACGACGTTGCCGGGCAGCTCGTAGCCCACAAGGTAGCGGGGGTTGCGGTGCTCGCCATTGATGCCGGCGGCCGTCTGCTCGCTATGGGCCCACATGGTCACGCGCTCGGCTCGCGCGGCGGCAAGGCCGGCGACGGCGGTTCCCCAGGAGCCAGAGCCAATCAGCGCAACATTCATGACTCTCTCCTACTTATCGTCGGGCTCGGTGACGCGCTTGGTAAACGAGAGCTTGGACTCCTTACCGGTCATGAGCTTTTTGATGTTCGCACGATGGGCCCACACCACGGTGATGCCGATCATCGCCATGCAAAATTTAAGTCCTAGGCTGCTGTACGGAAAGACCGCACAAGCGGCAATGGGAAGACCGATGGCCGCGGCAAGCGAGCCCACCGACACGAACTTGGTGATGGCGACGGCAACGATAAACATGCCCAGCAGCGACAGACCAATGGGCCAGTACCAGGCGAGGATAACGCCCAGACCCACGGCGATACCCTTGCCTCCATGGAAGTTGAGGTAAGGCGAGAAGATATGGCCCCACACTGCCGCTAGGCAGATGACACCGAGCATCCAGTCGCCGGGGGCTCCGGGCGCCATAATGTTCGGCGGAAACCCATAGCCCACGCTCGCGATGAGCGGACGGGCGATGACAACGCAGATGGCGCCCTTAAGGCAGTCGAGCAGCAGCGTGAGCGCGGCCACCTTGGGGCCGGCTACGCGCAGTGCGTTGGTGGTGCCGATGTTGCCGGAGCCCGCCTTGCGAATGTCGGTGTGGTTGAACACGCGGCCCAGGATCAGGCCAAACGGAATCGCCCCGATAAAGAACGAGACCACGGCGCAGATGGCGGTCAGCAGAATCGGATTATGCATCCTTTTGCTCCTTCTTCCTAAAGAAGAGTCGAATGGGTGTGCCGGCAAAGTCGAAGGTCGAGCGCATGCGGTTCTCGATGTAGCGCTGATAGGTGTCGTTGACCAGATCGCTGTGGTTGACGAAGAACGTGAACGTCGGCGGGTTGACGCCCGTCTGGGTCACGTAGTGCATGCGCAGGCGGCGCTTGCCGTCCACCACGGTATGACCGAACTCGCGCAGATCGGTGAGGAACGTGTTGAGGCGCGAGGTGCTGATCTTTTGCGAGCGCGTCTTTTCGGCGGCGTCTACCATTGCCCAGATCTTCTCGACGCTGCGGCCGGTCAGGGCAGAGATGCGCAGGTACTGGGCCCATGGAGCCATGACGCCCAGACGGCGGTCGATGGTCTCCATGCAGGCCTCGCGCTTGCGGTCGTCGTCGAGCAGGTCCCACTTGTTGAGCAGCACCACGATGGCGCAGCCGCGCTCGATGGCAAGACCCATGACCTTCTGGTCCTGTTCGGTAACGCCAACGGAGGCGTCGACGACGAGCAGCGCCACGTCGGCGCGGTCGATGGCGCGCAGGCCGCGGACCATGGAGTAGTACTCGATGTTCTCGTACACGGTACTCTTCTTGCGGATGCCCGCGGTGTCGACCATGCGGTAGTGCTTGCCGTTGCGCTCCACGACGGTGTCGATGGCGTCGCGCGTGGTGCCGGCAATGTTGGACACGATGGAGCGGTCGGCGCCGAGGATGCGGTTGAACAGCGAGGACTTACCGGCGTTGGGGCGGCCGATGATGGCCACGTTCAGCGCATCGGGGAACTCGTCGGCGACCTCGTCCTCTTCCTCGGGAAGCAGGGCCACGATGTCGTCGAGCAGGTCGCCCGTGCCGTGGCCGTGCAGGGCCGAGAGCGGCGTGGGCTCACCGATACCGAGCGAATAGAACTCCCAGATGCTGTCGTTCTCGCGATCGGGGTTGTCGAGCTTGTTCACCAGCAGAAAGACCGGCTTGTCGCAGCGCTTGAGCATGCGAGCGACCGACTCGTCCTCCTCGGTGACGCCGGTGCGGCCGTCGACCACAAACAGGATGACGGCGGCTTCCTCGGCGGCGGCGAGGGCCTGGTCGCGAATGGACGTGGCGAAGACGTCGTCGCTCTTGAGCGGCTCGATACCGCCCGTGTCGACGATGGTGAACTCGCGGCCGTTCCAGTCGGCCGTGTGATACGAGCGGTCGCGCGTGACGCCGCGGGACTCATGGACGATGGCGTCCGAGGTCTGGGCCAGGCGGTTGACGAGCGTGGACTTGCCCACGTTGGGGCGTCCGACGACGGCGACGATAGGTTTCATCTGCACTCCTTTAATGGGTAGGGTCAGCGGAATTAGTAGAGTCGGCAGGCACAATGCCAAGGATATGCTCCAGGGTATCGAGCAGCTCATGCGGCATGGTCGACACCACATGAACCTCGGCGCCGCGACTGGTAAGGCTTGCGAGTAAATCGTCACGATGATACTCGTCAAGCGTCATGCCGTCAGCGTTGAACATGAGCTTAGGCACAAAGAGCATAACCCCCGACAGGTCTTGGGGCAGCTGCTCCAGAATGTCACACGCGACGATGAGGCCGGTCACGTCCACGTTGCCGCCAAAGTAGCGGTTCTTTATGGCCGTGACAGTGCCGGCGAGCCCCTGTGGCGATTCCACAAAGCGCGCCACGGTGTCGCGCGCGCTGGCGCCGGAGAGGCACAGGAGGCGCTGGCTGCGCTCGGCGATGCCAGCACGGACGCGGGCCAGACGCTCGGCGTCGGCGGCAAGCACGTCGTCGGTCTCGTCCAGATACGAGCGGATCATGCCGATGCCGTCGTAGTACTGCGGGTAGCCGTCGTAAAAGTCCGCCTCGGGCGGATCGATGCCGGCGTCCAGATAGAACTCGTCGCTCATCTGGAAGGTGTGGCGGCCAAAGCGCTCATAGGCGCGGTCCTGGTAGGGACGGATCATGGCAATGGTCTCGCGCGCTAGCACAGGCTTGTCGCTGTAGGACCAGCTAAAACGGTTTTGATGCTTGGTAAAACCGAGCGGCACAATGCCCAGGCTCGTGATCTGCTCATGCTCCTCGCAGAAGCGCAGGGTCTTTTCCAGCTCCTCGCCGTCGTTCATGCCGGGGCACAGCACGATCTGCGCGTGAATCTCGATGCCGGCTGCCATGATGGCCTCGAGCACGTCCATGCCGCGCTGGGCGTTGCGGCCCATCATGCGGCGGCGGACGTCGGGGCTTACGGCGTGGACCGATACGTTCATGGGGCTCATGTTGCGATCGATAACGTTTTGCACGTCCTCGTCGGTGAGGTTGGTCAGCGTGACGAAGTTGCCCTGCAAAAAGCTCAGACGGTAGTCGTCATCGCGAATATAGAGCGTGGAGCGGCCGCCCTTGGGGAGCATCGTCATAAAGCAGAACACGCAGGCGTTTACGCAGGTACGCATGCCATCGAAGATGGGTCCATCGAACTCCAGGCCCCAGTCCTCGCCCGGGAAGCGGTCGAGCTCGACGGAGGTGACGCTGTTGTCGCGCGGGTCGAAAACCTCGAGGTCGACGGTGTCGTCGTCGGCTTCCCAGAGCCACACGATCATATCGGTAAGCTGCTCGCCGTTGACCGTAAGTACGCGCATGCCCGGCTCGATACCCACATCCCACGCGGGCGATTCGGGACGCACGTTCTTAACGAGCGCGCCCTCACCCGACTCGGGGTCGCGGCTGCGCCCGTAATCGGCCACCTCGGCGGCGTATGCGGGTACGGTCTGGTCCATGGTTAGCGGCAAAGCTCCTTGATGCGCTCGACGGCGCGCTCGATGTGTTCTTGCGGGGTGGAGGCTCCGGCGGTAATGCCGATGTGGCGCGCGTCGGTAAACCAAGCGGCATCGATCTCGGATGCCTCCTCGATGTGATACGTGCGTTCGCAGGCGTCTGTGCAAATCTGCGTCAGGCGGCGGGTGTTGCCCGAGTTCTTGCCGCCCACCACGACCATGCAGTCGCAGCGGTTGGCAAGTGTGGCTGCTGCCTGTTGACGCTCACTCGTGGCGGCGCAGATGGTGTTGATCACACGCAGCTCCTGCACGCGCGGGGTGATAGCTGCCACGACCTCGGCGAGGTTCTGCGCGGTCTGGGTGGTCTGCACGACGAGGCCTACCTTGCCCTTGAGCGACAGGGCATCGGCGTCGGCGGCACAGCTCACGACCTGCGCATCGTCGCCGGCGTGGCCTAGAATGCCCTCGACCTCGGGGTGCCCCGGCTCGCCCACGACGATCACACGGTAGCCCTCGCGCACCAGGCGCTCGGCCGCTACATGGACCTTCTTCACGTAGGGGCAGGTGGCATCGACTACGTTGAGGCCGCGCTCACGAGCAGCGTTGATTACCTGTGGCACCACGCCGTGGGCGCGGATGATCACGGTACCCGACGATGCGTCGTCCAGGTTCACGGCCAAGCCAACGCCTGCCTCAGCGAGCTCGCGTACCACGATGGGGTTATGGATGAGCGGACCCAAGGTATGGACCTGAGTGCACTCCCCTGCCTGCGGCGCGGCGGCAAGTGCCATGTCGAGGGCGCGCTGCACACCGTAGCAGGTGCCGGCGTGGGCGGCGATCTCGATAGTAGGCGCGGTTGCCTGGTCGGACGCAGTCGCGGCGGTGTTCGTCACGTTCTTGCTCATGGCTAGAACCTGCCCGGATGTTCGGCGCACAGCTCGTCTCGCATAGCGTAGACGCGGTTCATGGCCTCGGACTCAAACCATTCCAGGCGCTCCGTGCGCTTAAGCCCAGCCGGTGCGTCGGAAAGCGAGACGGCCTTGCCAGCACGGATCCAGCACTTCTTGGGACGCATGATCTTTTTGCCCGCGGGCGTGATATCGGACCAGCCGCAGATGGCGAGCGGGTTCACAGGTGCCTTGCCCATCTGGGCGATGAGCGCAAAGCCGCCGTGGACCTCGGGCTTGATCTCGCGCGAGCGGATGCGCGTGCCCTCGGGGAAGATCAGGACGTCCTCGCCGCGCTGCAGTGCATGCTGAGCGGCGCGCAGGCACTTCATATCGGCAGTACCGCGCTCCACGGGGATGCCGCCAACGCGGCTAAAGGCCCAGCGCACAATCTTGCTCTTGGCGAACTCGGACTTAAAAATGGGGCGAATGCGGCGGCCGCCAAAGAACAGCGCCGTCTCCACGGCCAAGAGCTCGGCCATTGAGGTGTGGTTGCAGATGACCACGCTGCCGCGGCTGTCCTGGCGCTCAAACAGCAGATCGTCGTCCTCTACCTTCCAGCGCCACATGAGCTTGGAGAAGGCCCAAAGGATGGCCATGACTACGGCGACGGTGCCGCGGATGAGCACGGGGAACTCTGCATAAGGAGCGTTGTAATAATCCTCGGGCGTCTGCTTAAACAGGCGCATGGGCTACCTCCTTTGGTTGATGAGGTCTTCGATAATGCGGACGACCTCGTCGATGGTGTGGGCGGTGGAGTCGACGTGTACGGCGTCCTCGGCGGGCACGAGCGGGGCGACCTCGCGGCTGCTGTCGAGCTTATCGCGCTGCTTGAGGGCGTCGAGGGTCTCGTCGACCTCGGCTTCGAGCTGCTCGGACGTGAGCGGCTGGGCGTCGTTTTGGTGACGCTGCAGCACGCGGCGGCGGGCGCGCTCACGCGGGTCGGCAGTCAGGAAGACCTTGACCTGCGCGTTGGGGAACACGACGGTTCCGATGTCGCGACCCTCGGCCACGATATCGCGGTCCTCGGCTGCGCGGCGCTGATGGATGAGCATGGCCGCGCGCACGCCCGGGTAGGCCGAGACCTTGGACACATTGGCGTCGACCTGCGGGGTGCGGATGGCAGCTGAGGCGTCCTGGCCGTCGATGGTCAGGCGCGTGTCCTCGCCGGTGCCGTTGGTAAAGCGGATCTCGATCTGCTCGGCGAGGGCGTCGATGGCCGCCTCGTCGTCCAGATCGATGCCGCGGTCGAGCGCGGCGAAGGTGACGGCGCGATACATGGCGCCCGTGTCGAGCTTGTTAAAGCCCAGCTGGCGGGCGATCTCCTTGGCGATGGTGGACTTGCCGGAACCGGCGGGGCCGTCGATGGCGACGATCATGCAATGCTTCCTTTCGATGGTTGACGTGCTGGTATGGTTCGCGGACGTTGGGGCGCGGTGGGTTGCCTAGCCCGTGTAGCGCTCGCGATAGGTGTTGCGCTTGGGTGCGGAGCCATGGCTGCCGTGGTGACGCGTGCGGCTGGCGGGGGTGTCTTGGGGCTTGTCGCCGTTGCGCTTGGCGCTCGCCTGCTTGGGCGGGATGCCGCCGCTTTTGAGGATCTGCACTTCGCGGTCGGTGAGCTCGCGCCACGAGCCCTTGGCCACGCCCTCGAGCTCCAGGCCGGCAAAGTTGCAGCGATGCAGACGGATTACCGGATGGTGAATCTTGCTCAGCATGCGCTTGACCTGGTTCTTGCGCCCCTCGCGGATGATGACCTCCACGGCGGTGGTGCCGGGCTTGACGCCCTGGGGAGCTACGGCCTCGGCCTCGCGCGCGTTAATGATTCGGCAGATCGCCGGCTGACATAGGCCGTCGTCGAGCTCGATGCCACGGCGGAGCGGTTCTAAGTCGCGATCGGTCAGGTGGCCGTCCACGAGCGCCTGATAGGTCTTGTAGACGTGCTTGCTGGGGTGCAGCAGGTCCTGCGACAGATCGCCGTCGGTGGTAAAGAGCAAAAGGCCCGTGGTGTCGCGGTCCAGACGGCCCACCGGGAAAAGTCCCGGAAAGCGGTCGCGGGGGACCAGGTCGGCCACGCAAGGGCGCTCCTGCGGGTCGCTCATGGTGGTGAGGTAGCCGGTCGGCTTGTAGAGCATCAAGTACACGGCACCCTGGTTGAGCTTGACGGGCATGCCGTCGACCTCGATTTGGTCGCGGTCGACGTCGACCTTGGTGCCCAGCTCAGTTGCGACCTGGCCGTTGACGGTCACGCGGCCGGCGGTCATCAGGTCCTCCGAGCCGCGGCGGCTCGCCACTCCCGCGCGTGCCAAAAAGCGCTGCAGGCGCATGGTGTGCGGGTAGACGTGCTGGGCGTCGGTTGCGGGTACTGCGTTGCCCACGGCGCGCGTCTCCCCTGCTTCGTTAGTCCTCGTCATGCATATCCTCCGAGGTCTCGTCGACGACCAGGGCCTCAAAGTCCTCGGCTGACTCAACATCTTCAACATCGGTATCGAGCAGTTCGCGCTCTTCGTCCAAGTCCTCTGCCTGCTCCTCGAGCGTGGACCGAATACTGCGGCCGCTCAGGCGCTCACGGATAAACTGGCGCGACTGCTCGTCGGGGGCAAACTGCTCCAGATCGGGCAGATCGCGGGTGGAGCGCAGACCGAACTTTTCCAAGAAGGCGTTGGTCGTGCCGTAGATGATGGCTTGACCGCGCTGGGGGTCGCGGCCGAGCTCGCGCACTAGACCCTTGTCCACGAGCGACGCGATGACGCCGTCGGAGTTGACGCCGCGGATGCCCTTGACCACCTCGCGCGTCACGGGCTGGTGGTATGCGATGACGGCCAGGGTTTCGAGCGCCGCCTGCGACAGCTTTTGCGTGTCCCAGCTCAGCACATAGGCCTCGACCACGTCGTGGTAGGCGGGGTGCGTAAACAGGCGCCAGCCGCCGGCGACCTCGCGCAGCTGAAAGCCGCGGTTGGCCTCCTCGTACTCAACCTTGAGCTCGGCGAGCAGCGACGCGCACTCGCCGGGGGCGATATCCAGTGCGCCGGCCAGCGCGGGCGCACTCACCGGGTCGCTCGACACCAGCAGCAGCGCCTCGAGGGCGCCTTTGAGGCTGTTTGCCTCCAGCGTGGAAAGGGTTGACATGATTGCGGCTCCTATTCGGTGAGCTCGGGGCCCTCGCCGGGCACGTATGCCTCGGCTCCCTCGACTCGGTTGATGCAGATGGTTCCGAAGATCTCGTCCTGGCTCAGCGTGAGCGAGCCGCGCTTGGCGAGCTCAAGCATGGCCAGGAAGGTGACGACGAGCTGCTCGGTGGTGGCATCGCCGTCCAGTAGCTCGCGGAAGGTGCAAGATTGGTGCGCCATGGTAAAGCGGTCGACCGAGGCCACCGTCAGGTCGAGCGGCACGCGATGGGGTGCCACGTGTTCGGCTTCCAGCAGGAAGGTCTGGCGCTTGCCATCCAGGTCGGCACAGATAACGGCCAGGCCGCGCAGGGTAATGCCGGCCAGGTAGTCGGGCATGAGGCCCAAGAACTCGGGGTCGGGGCCGGCCACACGCGGGTGCATGCGGCTTTCGGCCTGCATGCGGGCACCGAGGGCCGCAGCCGCGCCCTTAAACTGCTTGTAGGCAATCAGACGCTGGATCAGGACCTCGCGCAAGGCGTCGCCGTCGAGCGTGCTGAGCTCCTCGAGGTCTTCGTCGAACTCGCCATCGTCGTCGGCTTTGCGCGGGGCCTCCTGCGGTACCAGCGATGCGGCTTTGATGTCCAAAAGGGTTGCCGCGACCAGCAAAAAGTCGCTCGCCACGTCTAGGTCCAGCGCCTCGATACGCTCGGCCTCGGCAAGGTACTGCTCGGCCACCTCGCTGATGGAGATGGCGCCGATATCAACTTTTTGGCGGGTTACCAGCTGCAGCAGCAGGTCGAACGGTCCGCTGTAGACCTGCGTCGACACGCGATACGACATCTTCGACCTCCTTTGACGGCGCCTTCGCGGCGCGGTTTGGGTGAAAATTGCGACCGTTTTGCACGGTCGACCTGTAAGTTTACCTTAGATGCCGGCGATTGCGAAGTTGAGCAGCCACTCGGCCAGCGGATACACGGTAACGTCGAAATAGCGCCCGATCACGTCGATGCCGGTCCACATGGGCAGCAGGTACAGCACGATGATAAGGATCGGCATGGCGTATTGTTGTAGACGGTAATAGTTGTTGAGCGCCTTGCCATTGAGGAACGGCACGATGATCGACGAGCCATCGAGCGGCGGAATCGGGATGAGGTTGAAGAACGCAAGCGACAGGTTGACCACGATAAACGTGGCGCCGAAGTTCATAATTTGGGACGCCACGGCAAAGGACATGCTGGCGTAGAGATTGCCGTACGTTACGTGCATGAGGGCGGCCGCGAGGCACGCGAGGGCGATGTTCGACGCGGGGCCGGCCACGCTCACCAGGACCTCGTCGCGCTTGGGGTGCTTGAGGTTGTTGAGGTAGACGGGCACGGGCTTTGCGAAGGCGAATACGGGACCGCCGGCGGCAAGCATCAGCAGCGGCAGGATGATGGTGCCAAACGGGTCGATATGGTTGAGCGGGTTGAGTGAGACGCGGCCGCGCGAGCGGGCCGTCTTGTCGCCGAGCGCCCAGGCCGCCGCGGCGTGTGCGCTCTCGTGGATAACGATGCCCACGATGACGGCGACGGCGCTAGCGAGCAGGTTCATGAGGTAGCTGCTGGACATATCGATCCCCTAGCGGACGCGGCGCGAGGCGCGCGTGAGCAGGTAGTCGGCCACAAAGAGGATTACCGCGACGATGGCGTAATCCAGGCGGAACACGCCGCCAAAGGGCGATGTGATGACGCCGTAGCCGGCGATGGCGCTCGGCAACGCACGCGAAAGCTCAACGACAAAGCCCACGATCTGCAGCTTGGCGGTGAGGCCGCTAAAGCACAGCAGCACGGTCATCGCGCTCATAAAGATGCCGCAGATGCGGCACGCGATGGCGATGATGCTCATCGCCACGGCAGCGGCCTTACGAGAGTTCACGCGCGGTCTCCTCTTCGATCTGGGTGGAAAGCTCCAGCCATTCATCCTCGAGCTTGGGAAGCTCTTGCTTAAGGCCGTTATAATCCCCCAGCGCGGCATTGAACTTGTCCTGATCGGCATAAAGCTCTTCGCTTGCCATCAATTCCATAAGCTCGTCATAGCGGGCGCGCTTTTTATCGAGCTCCGTCTCGATCTTCTTGAGCTGGTTGCGCACGCCCTTGAGCTTTTTGTTGAGCGCAGCGCGGGCCTGGGCCTCGGCGCGCTTTTGCTCCTTGGTCTTTTTGCCCTCGGCAGGCTTGGGGGCGGCGACGCTGGGCTGGGCGGAACTGGTCGGCTTGGCTGCCTTGGTCGTGGCCGGTGTGTCCTCCCCTGCCGCCTCGGCGGCGGCGCGGGCCGCGAGGTCCTCGCGCTTGTAGAGGTAATAGTCGTAGTCGCCGTCATAGACCGTGACCTTGCCATCGCGGATGTCGATCACGCGGTTGGCCACGGCGCGCACCAGGTGCTCGTCGTGGCTGATTAGCACGATGGTACCGGGGAAGTTTTGCAGGGCGTTCTCGAGCATGTCCACCGAGTCGATGTCCAAGTGGTTGGTGGGCTCGTCCAGGCACAGGAGCGCCTCGGGGGCCACGAGCATCTTTGCCAAGGCCAGACGCGCCTTTTCGCCGCCGGAGAGGACACGGACCTGCTTTTCAATTGCGTCGTTGTCGCTAAATAGGAAGGCGCCCAGCAGGCTGCGCTGCTGCGGCACGGTCCACTTGGGCGTGACGGTGTCGATTTCTTGCAGTACGGTATTGGACTCGGTCATGCCCTCGAGCGCGTGCTGGGCGTAGTAGGCCACGCCCACGTTGGTGCCCAGATCGCGGGTGCCGGTGGTGGGAGGCTCCAGGCCGGCGAGGATCTTCATGAGCGTGGACTTGCCGGCGCCGTTGGGGCCGACGAGCGCCACGTGCTCGCCGCGGTAGAGCTTGAGGTCGATATCGCTGTAGATGTGCTTGTTGCCGTAAGACTTGGACACGCCCTCCAGACCCACGACCATGTCGCCCGAGCGCGGCGGGTCAGGGAACTTAAAGTCGATGTGCTTGTGGCCCTCGGGCAGGATGACGAGCTCCTTTTTGATCTGCTCGATCTTGCGGATGCGCTCCTGGGCCTGGGCGGCCTTGGTGGGCTTGTAGCGGAACTTGTCGACGAAGACCTGCATGTGGGCGATGTCGCGCTCCTGGGCGGCGCGCTTGGCGCGCATCTGCTCCAGGTTGTCCTCGCGCTGCTTGAGGTAGCTGCTGTAGTTGCCGGTGTAGGTGGTCACGCGACGGTTTTCGAGTGCGGCGACGTGGTCCACGCAGGCGTCCATGAAGGCACGGTCGTGACTGACGATGAGGACGGCGCCGTCGTAGTTAGCGATAAAGCCGCGCAGCCACTGGACGCTTTCGAGGTCCAGGTGGTTGGTGGGCTCGTCTAGAAGCAGCAGGTCGGGGTGGCGCAGGAAGAGCTTGGCCAGCGCGATGCGCATCTGCCAGCCGCCCGAGAACTCGGAGCACGGGCGCTCAAAGTCGGTGACCTTAAAGCCCAGGCCGGATAGGATTTTGCGGGCGTTGCTCTCGAGCTCGTAGCCGCCCAGGTGCTCAAAGCGGTCCTGGACTTGGCCGTACTCGTTGAGGAGCGCGTCGACGTCCTTCCCCTGTTCGGAGAGCTCGGTGATCTGGGCCTGCAGCTCGTTGGCGCGCTCGCCCATGCGGCGGATTTCCTTGGCAGCGGCCATGACCTCGGCAAGGATGGTGGTGTCCTTTTGCTCCAGGTTGGTTTCTTGCTCTAGGTAGCCTACCTGGCAGTCCTTGGCGTACTTGACCTGGCCGGCATCGGGACTGTCGATGCCCATGATGATTTTGAGCATGGTGGTTTTGCCGGCGCCGTTGGGGCCCACGAGCGCGAAGCGCTCGCCGGGGTTGATCTGGAAGGACGCGCCGCTAAAGAGGACGCGCGCGCCGAAGCTTTTTTCGATCTTGTCGACCAGGAGGATCATGGTGCCGCCTTTGACCTTGTGTTCCTATATGAAAAAAGGCCCCAACTTGCGTTGGAGCCTCA
>OLNW01001049.1_pt1 | contig 29343 bp, 20 predicted proteins | sample 1672121 | NCBI WGS metagenome assembly OLNW01 (sample SAMEA3136648, study PRJEB25190) | human gut metagenome
GCTGTGGATTATCTCAGTAACTATGCGGGATTAAATTCTGTAATGCACCTTAACACTAGGAGTGCATCATCAATGGCTATGTCATGGACGGTGAACTCTTGAAAAAGTCGGCCGTTATGCTTTTGCATAGCGGCCGTTTTAAAACGCATTTGCGATCGTTGACGGGTGCAAACAAACAGTATCTTATTTTCTTTCAGTAACACTTGATAAATAAAAATCACGATAATCTCTAGGCGTGAGGTTTGTACATTTCTTAAAAATACTACTAAAGTACTGAGGCTCGTTAAAACCAACAGAATAGGCGATATCAGCAATTCGCATTTTCGGATTTTTGAGTAGCTCAATAGATTTCGAAATTCGTATTTCATTGACGATATCTGTAAAATTTTTCCCGGTCTCGCCAGTTATTAAGGAGCTTAAGTATGAAGGTGAGAGGAAAACAGATTTTGCTACAGTAGATAGCGACAATTGTTCCATGTAATGATTCGAAATATAGTCGGTAATTTTATTTACAATGTCTTGCTTTGTACTGGTTTTGATTGAGCGAAAATCGCTAAGGTCAATTATCATATTTACAAATATATCTTTTAACATTTCAAGTGTATCACATCGGATGACTTTTTGAAAATTGGCATATTTTTCAAAAAGCAGAGCAGTCTGTTGTTTATCAGATCCGATAATGCTATTAATAGATAGAACAGATAATACAATGAAAGAACTTTTTATTAAGGATACATTTTTATTAAATACAGATACCCATTCATAAAATAATGAAGAAGCCTGCTGATGTAAATACACTCCTTGATAAGTTGCTATAGATGTTTCTATTTTTTTTTGATAAAGATATAAAGTATGGTAGTCGGTATAACCTAACTCGTCTTCACTATTTTGATCTAGAAAAAAATGGATACATTGATTCCCTGTGAAGAATTGTTTTCCGAGAGCACGTAGACTTTCGGTATATGCAGTATGCAATGCCTCATAATTTGAGTGTAGGTTACTAATACCAACAGATACTGTTGTATGAAAAAATTGATAAATTCTATCTTGCAGTTGTTTCATTAATGATTGTAATTCTTGAGTTTGTGTGCTCATTCTGCCTACAATAATCAGGACATAATGTAGTCCGCTGGCTTTTACTGAGATATAATGATTAAACTGAATAATAGATTCACAAAATTTTGCGAGATTGTGGATCCGGAAAATATCATGCTCTTGATTGTCATCAAATTGAAAAGCGCACACTCGGAATTGCTTGAGAGAATCAAGCAGTTGTAAGATTCTAGGTGAAAAATCTATACTACTATAGACGTGACCACTCAATAAATTGCTCAGAATATAGTCTTGCTGATTTTCAATTTGCTGTTGCTCTTGTGAGGCGAGTATTGTATTTATTATTTTTTTGAGATGATTTTCCAATTCTTTATAATTTACAGGTTTAAGCAAAAAAACGGCTGCTCCGAGATTTAATGCATCACAAGCATACTCAAAATTTCTATGACCGGTAAGGATAATAAATTGAGTATTCGGATATTTTTCTTTCAAATAACGAAGAAAAGTGATGCCATCAATTCCGGGCATGACGATATCTGATATTACTATGTCTGGAGGAGTAGATAGACTATACTCTAGAGCTTGAATACCATTCTGTGCTAATCCAATAATTTCACAACCCATATTTTCCCATGAAAAAGCATTTGAGATACTGTATAAGATCCCTTCTTCGTCTTCTGCAATTAATACCTTAATCATTAGTATTCTCCTTAGAAGCTATTGATGTCTGATATGGAATTCGTAATTCAACGCGTGTTCCGAAAGAAAGCTGACTAGTTATTGTAAAACCATAATTTTTCCCATATAGAAGCTCTAACCTGGTTTTTATGTTAGATAAGGCAATATGGTGCCCGTTTTTATTTGGATTATCAATAGATGTAGCTGGTGAATTTAAAGAACGAATATTTTGTAGTACTTTATTGTCTATACCAACTCCGTCATCTTCAATGATACAAAGTAAATCCTGATCGCATTGTTCAACCGAAATAGATACTACACCGGGTGTTGACTTTGGAGCTAATCCATGGTTAATTGAGTTTTCTAAAAAAGGTTGAATGATCAGTTTTGGTATAATACAGTCAAGAAGATGCTCTGGAATAGAAGTGTGTATGGCTATTTTGTTATTATACTTGCAACGAATAATTAACGTATATTGTTTAATATATTCCATTTCATCACGAAGAGTATAGACTTTATTTTCATTAGAATATAAATCTGTTTGCAGCATATAACTTAAGCTGGAAATCATATCACAAACTGGATAAGCCTCATATTCGTATGCCTTCCAACTGATTAGTTGAAGGGTGTTAAAAAGAAAATGAGGATTCATTTGTGATTGAAGATTTTTTAGCTGTGCTTCTTTTTGTGCAAGCTGAACTTTATAGACTGTATTAATCAGCATATCAAGCTTTTTGCTCATTTTATTAAAGCCATGATTTATTAGTGAATATTCTTTCATAAATGATGTTTCTGGAAGAACGAACTTAAAATTTTCGTGGGCTATCTCTTTTAATGCTTTAGTAAGATCATAAAGCGGAGCAGTAATGATTCTGGAAAACATATATATGGATATAAAAGAAAACAGAATCAAAAGAAGAGCAAGGATATAGAATCTGGTTGAAATTTGGCGAAAACTAGATAGTAATTTATTATGATCAATTTGTATAACGGTAACCCATTTATCATAGGAAATTGCAGGTACAGCACTGCGCATATCAGCATAACTATATAACTTACCAGCGCTTGAATATGATCCACAGGCATTGGTTGATAGCTCAAAGCCATCGAATACATTGCCCAATAGACTAATATCCGTAGAACAGATGATTTGCCTGTTTTCATTAAGAATATACATGCAATCTGCATTAATAATGTTAAGATTTTGAAACTTGTCTAATAAGAAAGACTGAGACAATCGGATTACAACAATTCCTTCTAAGGAATAGTCAGTATAATTATATATGCACATTGAAAGTTCTAAACATTCTTCCTTTTGGTTGTATGGGAGCCAGTTTAGATTAGTTGGATAAATTAGAGCATTTCTATAATAAGGACTGGTTTGAATGTCGCTTAGTGATGTGTTTTTATAACCATAATGAAGACTGCCTTTTTTATGAAGCAAATATAAGTCTAGGCCTTCCAGATAGTATGCATCAAGACTATTTACCTGAAAATAACTTTCGATAATATTTTGAAAAGAGTATTGGAAATCATCAGTACTCTCATTTGAGATAATAAAATTACGAATTTCAGGATCATCTATTAGGTTTTTTACTTTTGTTTCGAATTGATGCAACGATTGGGATATACCAAGATTTGTTTGACGTATAATGTTCTGGCTATAATTTTCGGCTTGTGCTGAAAATAAAGCAGAATACCTTATTGAGGGAAATATAAATAGAAGGATAGTGATTAATGTGATTGCTATTATGCAGGGAATGATGATTGAACTTTTGAAATCAAGTTGCCATTGTGATTTATTAAGCTTCATATGTCGCCTCCTGTTGTCATGCCTCATCCTATAAGTAGCGAAGCGGATTGTGAATATCCGCTTTGACTTAAATGTATGTGGGTTTTCTAAAATCACTCAATCGTTACGATTATAGTATAAAATACCGTATGCGTCAATGATATAAATAAAAAATAACGAAAACATGCACAAAAATAAAATGGAATACACAAGAAAAATAATCAAAATGTATAAAATAATACGATTTAATCTATACCGTAAGATTTTATAAATTATATGAGTAAGATATTGGGTTTTAATTTATAGTTTGGCAAAGTATAATGTGCCTATCAGAAAAAAGAACGGCAGGAGGTGTTAAGAAGATACAAACATAAAATGTAAGAAAAAGTGAACGTGAACTAGTAGAGAGAAAAACAAAAATTATTATTGGGAGGCGTAACATGAAGAACTTATTAAAAACAACGGTATGTTTCACAACTATGTCTTTGACATCGATATTATTACCAATGAATGTGATGGCAAATGAAGGAGAGGCCAAAACAATCACCATAGCCTGGACTAATATTATGGAAAGTCAGCAGGAAATATGGGAAAAATACATTTTTGAGCCGTTTGAAGAAAAACATCCTGAAGTAACAATTGATTTTCAGTGTCTGCCGGATCTTCAGAATACAGTTCGAGTTCAGGTTGCAGCAGGAGCAGGCCCTGACATGTTCTATATGGATAGTATTGATATTCCGGATTATGCTTCTACTAATCGTATTCTTAGTCTTGAGAATTATAGGAAAGAATATAATTTAGATGACAGCATGTATGACTGGGCGATTCGTTCTTGTCTTTACAAAGATGAAATGTATGCGTTACCAGCATCTGTCGAAGCGACTGCAATGACATACAATAAGAATCTTTTGGATCAATTAGGAAAAGATGTTCCTACCAACAGAGAGGAATTTGTGGATGTATGTAATGCGGCTCTGGAAGCTGGTTTGATTCCTGTTTCGTTTGGATATTCCGGGGCAAATCTTTTGCTGACCTGGCCATATGAACATTATCTTACGTGCTATGCAGGCGGAGAGAAGACAGCTCAGCTCTTAAAGGGTGAAATTACATTTGATGATCCGGATATTAAAGGTGCATTTGAGTTATTGAAAGCCGACTGGGATGCAGGGTATATCAATGACAAAAAGAGTGGAGCTATAACAAATGATGAGGCCAGAATATTATTTGCAAATCAAAAGGCGGTATTTAACTATGAAGGCCCATGGCTGATTCTGGCAGATGGTGCGGCTAAGACATGGGATTTTGAATGGGGACAGTGTGCATGGCCATCTATGAAAGACGGTACACCGGCTGGATCAGCAATTACTCTTGGTGAAGCGATTGGTATTAATGCAAATTCACAGGTTTCTGATTTGTGCATGGAAATGATGATGGATTTTTATAGCAATGAAGAATTGATGGCTCAGGCTGTTGCAGAAGGATTTTCAACACCGGCAGTGCCAATTGATTCTGCTGCTTATCCGGAAGATATGGATGAAAATATAAGAAAAACACTTGATGCACAAAATGAAAATATGAATCTTGAAACAGTTGGATATGCGCCATGGGGATTTTTCCCTGCCAAAACAACAACCTTCCTTGATGACAATCTGGATAAGGTATTTTATGACAAAATGGATTTAGATACCTTTATTGATAAGGCAAACGAAACAATCGCTGAAGATTTCGCAGATGGTTATGTGTTTGCAGGTTAAGTAAATCAAAAAGAACTGTGTAAGTAGGTTCTTTCTAAGGCTTCACACTGTTATAAAACATTAAACGCTTATAGTATGTGTGAAGTCTTAGTTCTTTTATAAGGGAGGAATAAAATGTCATACAATACGAGGAAAAAGTTAAAAGGTACATTTTTTATTCTGCCAGCTTTTTTAATACATGTGATTGTAATTGTAATTCCGGCATTATCCATGATTTATTATGCATTCACAAAATGGAATGGATTATCAGAACCAGTGTTCATTGGTCTTGATAATTTCAAGAGAATGCTTAAAGATTATGATTTCTTATTTGCAATGAAAAATAATTTGATTTGGATGGCAATTTTCCTGATCGTTCCTTTTATCCTTGGACTGGGAATGGCCTTAGTATTTACCAAGATAGGAAAAGTGCAAATGATTTTTAGGACACTTTGCTTTCTTCCATATGTTATAAGCGCAACGGTGTCTGGAAAAATTTTTTCCATATTCTATAGCCCATATTCTGGTTTAGGATCAATATTTGAAAAATTGGGAATAAAATCATTGGCAGGATTTGCACCACTTGGAAATGAAAAACAGGCACTTTATGCAGCGGCATTTGTTGATAACTGGCACTGGTGGGGGTTTGTTCTTGTTTTAATGTTGTCTGCGTTACATCAGGTGGATACTTCGTTATATGAAGTAGCTAAAACAGAGGGCGCAAATGCATGGCAAACTTTGATACACGTTACAATCCCGCAGATTAAGCCTACAATAATATCGTATTTTGTGTTTGTTATTATTGCAGCATTTACTACCTTTGATTATGTGTGGATTATGACGCAGGGGGGACCAGCCGGTTCAACAGAGGTGTTTGCTACTAGAATATATAAAACCACTTTTATTAATTATGATGCGGGTTATGGTGCAGCGATGAGTTTATCGGTTTGTATATTGGCACTGAGTGTATATTTCGTTTTAAAATTCATTCAAAAAAGGGGGCGTGAATAGAAATGACAATGCAGAAACGCAAAAAAATGACTCTTTATATGAATGTTTTTTTCGCAGCGTTAATATCCTTGATTCAGATTATGCCGATTGTTGTGGTGGTTGTGAATTCGTTTAGAGGAAACGACGAAATATCAAAGCTTATGCTGGGGTTTCCAACAAAATTTCATTTTGAAAACTATGCTGTTGCTTGGACTAGAGGGGGATATGCATATGCTTATGCAAGCAGTCTGATTATAGGTTTTGGAACTGCGTTCAGTGTGGTGTTGCTTGTTGGCCTGGCAGTTTATGGATTGTATAAGAGAGATTGTTTTTTTAAGGAATTTTTTAAGTCATATTTTGTTGCGGGACTTGCGATTCCAACGTTTGCTGTAATTGTACCACTGTTTTTTTTCTTTTATAAAATTAAGCTGATTAACACCCATATTGGAATGATTTTAATATATATAGGGATCAATATTCCATTTAACTTCATCTTTATGTCTGCATTTTTTGAGGGAATGTCAAAAGAACTGGATGAAGCGGCCCGCATTGACGGAGCATCAGAAATGCAAAATTTGTGGTATATTGTTGTTCCTCTTGCGAAACCTATCATGACAAGTGTTATGTTAATCGTATTTGTGAATACGTGGAACGAGTTTCTTTTTTCCAATACCTTTTTACAAAAAGAAGAAATGCGAACGGTATCTTTGCGCTTCTTTAACTTTGTAGGAAAAAACGGGGCAGATTATGGTTATATTTACGCAGCAGCTATTATTTCAATACTTCCAATCATTATAATATACTTTTTGATGCAGGATTCATTTGTAGAAGGAATGACAACAGGAAGCGTGAAAGGATAAAGGATTATGGTAGAATTTCCAAAGTATGTAAAAATCAATGATTTGGATTTGGTAATGGCTATTCGTGAGGGAATGAATCCAATGCTGGAGTGGTATGATAAAAAACATAACAATCTTCCCTATTTTTGGAATTATATTTCTGGTCCCAAATATGGAAATAGTCATCATAAAAGTTATAGCTGTGTTCATTCCATGGGGCGATGGCTTGATGCTTTAGTTAATGCAGAAGCGATCACAGGAGAAGTCGTACCACAGGAAATATATGATCAATTGGCATTTTGGGCATATGAAATCTTTAATAATGATACTGGAATGATGGCTAATTTAAATGTAAATACATTTGAGTGGGAAAAGGTATGTGATCTGCATAATCTTAGGGAGGCAATGTATGCCTTTGTAGCATTGTTAAAGAAAAATCCAAATGATCAGAAGGCTAAAAAAGGCGCAGAACATTTGATCGATATGGTCGATCGATATACAGATTTTGAAACGGGAAATTGGAAGACAGACCTGTATGAACGTGAATGCGGAGGAAAAGTTGAATGTGGGGCTAGCAGTGAACGGGAAGTATATAGGTTTTCTTCTACGCTTGGAAGGTATATTGGGGGATTAGTCAGACTGTATATGGTATATCCGTATGATAAGGCGTTGGACCAGGCTATCAGGCTTACGGATACAGCATTAAAAAATGTTTTGCTTGATGATGGAGAATTTGACAGAGAAAGATTTGCAGAGCATCTTCATTCAACAAGTTCTATGATTTCAGGAATTGCTATGTTAGGCAGTTTGATTCAGAATCAAGAAATTTTATGCCGGGTAAAAAAATTTATGGAAAATGGATACTACCAGGTTGCTACCGATTTTGGATGGTGTTTAGAAAATGACAAAAGGGTAGATAATTGGGTGGGGGAAATTAATAACACAGGTGATTACCTGGAAGCATGTTTGTGCTTGGGCAAAGCAGGTTATGAAGAGTATTACGATAGAGCTGATAAGATGATAAGATGCCATCTTCTGCCATCGCAACTTTTGGATGTCAGTTTTATTTCAGATGAAGAATCTGAAGATGATTCCATTTCCAAAATGGCAACTAGGATGAAAGGAGCGTTTGGCTTCCCATGTCCATACGGTCATGAATATGAGCCTGGAAGCGAGATATCCTTCAATTGGGATATCGTTGGTGGAGGGGTTAGCAGCCTCTGTTGGGCATATAATCATATTGTGACAAATGTGAATGGAATTATCAGCGTTAATTTGCAGTTTGATTATGAAGATGAGAAAATTTGCTATAGAACGCCATATTCATGTGGAGAAATGAAAATTTTACTCAAAGAAGATCGAGTAGTCAGATGCCTGATGCCAAAAGATGTAGATTGGAATGCATTAATAAAGGAACTAAACCGACAGTCAATATTATTTTATATAGAAGGACAATGGTTATATCTATATGGAATTTATCAAAAGGGTATGTTGAGATTGCCGGTTAAGTATTTGAAGCAACGTAAAAAATACTCATTTAGAAATAATGAGTTATTGGTAGACTATGTAGGAAATAGGATAGTTGGAATGAGTTCTGAAGGAAAAAGATTATGCTTTTTTAAGGAGGTAAATAAATGATTGAGAATACATTGTGGATGACATACTTTGAATATCTTCCTATCGAATTGAAGCAGGCAGAGGAAGAAGGAAAAAATGTTGAATTATATAGAAAAGAGATAGAAGAAATTATTCAGACATCAGGTGATATGTCATTTGAAGAAAAAGAAAGAAAAGCCTGGGAAATACTGGATAGAATTGAAAAAGAACCAATTAAAAGAGAGTTCCCATATCAGGAACCAAATGAAATAGAAAAAATAGAGGAATTGAGAAATACGGAACTTAGAAGGAACTTTACTGTAGATCAAGCGACAATAGAAGACAGAGTTTGGGGTGCATGGCTTGGACGCTGTATTGGATGTTTGCTGGGCCAACCTATTGAAGGTTGGAAAAGAAAAAGAATTGAAGGGTTCCTTAAAGATACCGATAATTATCCAGTTGAGAGGTTTTTGTCATCTGATGTTTCAGAAGAAATAATTCATAAATATAATGTAAGTAATAATGGAGAAAATGCATTTTGTGATACTGTCACTCACTGGATTAATAACATTGTAGATATGCCAGAGGATGATGATACAAATTATACAGTCATAGGCTTGAAAACTCTTGAAATTTATGGAAAAGATTTTACGAGTGATCAAATTGCATGGATGTGGCTTACAAGTCTTCCAATGGGTCATGTTTCTACTGCTGAAAGAGTAGCGTATAGAAATATTGGCAATCTGGTGCCTACCTCTAAAAGTGGCTGGTGGAAGAATCCATATAGGGAATGGATAGGTGCACAGATCAGGGCAGATATCTTTGGTTATGTGTGCCCAGGGGATCCGAAGAAGGCAGCTGATATGGCATGGAGAGATGCAAGAATCTCTCATGCAAAAAATGGAATATATGGAGAAATGTTTGTAGCAGCTTTGCTTGCGGCAGCATATGCTGAAAGCAACGTTGTCAAATTAATTGAAACGGCTTTAGGCGAAATCCCTGCAACATCGAGACTTTATGAAGTAGTATTGGGAATAGTATCAGATTATTGTAATGGAGTATCAAAAGAGAAAGCTATTAATAAACTACATAGTAAATACAATGAAGATGATAGCCATGATTGGTGTCTCACTATTACCAATGCAGCTGTAGTTGCTATTTCGATTCTATACGGGGAAACTGATTTTACCAATGCGCTTGGTATAGCAATGGAATGTGGCTATGATACTGATTGTAATGGGGCTACGGTTGGTTCGATTATGGGAATAATGATTGGAGCAAAGAATATTCCAGAATCTTGGAAGAATAATGTGACTGGTATACTTAGAACAGGAGTTTCAGGATTTTATCAGGTGAGCATTGAAGAACTTACGAGACGAACATGTGCAATCATAGATAAAAAGTAAAAGAACTGATAGAGGGTTTAATACTGAGGTGTAGAATATGAAATATGGTATTTATTACGCTTATTGGGAAAAGGAATGGAATGGAGATTACAAATATTATATAGATAAAATTTCAAAATTAGGTTTTGATATTCTGGAAATTTCTTGCGGCGCTTTTTCTGACTATTACACGAAAGATCAGGAGTTAATTGATATTGGAAAATATGCGAAAGAAAAAGGCGTAACATTGACAGCAGGGTATGGACCTCATTTTAATGAAAGCCTGTCATCTTCAGAACCCAATACGCAGAAACAAGCAATCAGTTTTTGGAAAGAGACGCTCCGGAAATTGAAGTTAATGGATATTCATATTGTTGGAGGCGCACTCTATGGTTATTGGCCTGTAGATTATTCCAAACCTTTTGATAAGAAAAGGGATTTAGAGAATTCCATTAAAAACATGAAAATTATTAGTCAGTATGCTGAAGAATATGACATAATGATGGGGATGGAAGTTCTTAACCGTTTTGAAGGCTATATGTTGAATACATGCGATGAAGCGTTGGCATACGTTGAAGAGGTTGGCTCTTCTAATGTTGGTGTTATGTTAGATACTTTTCATATGAATATAGAGGAAGATAATATAGCAGCAGCCATTCGTAAAGCAGGAGATAGGCTTTGTCACTTCCACATAGGAGAAGGAAATCGTAAAGTACCAGGAAAAGGTATGCTTCCTTGGAATGAGATAGGACAGGCATTGCGAGATATAAACTACCAACATGCAGCGGTTATGGAGCCATTTGTAATGCAGGGAGGAACAGTAGGGCATGACATTAAAATATGGAGAGATATCATTGGAAACTGTTCTGAAGTTACATTAGATATGGACGCTCAAAGTGCGTTGCACTTTGTAAAACATGTATTTGAAGCCTAATCGCGAAAAGTTTGATTGATTGCGAATGTCCGCTTTATAAAAATCTGATCATAGCATAGGGCAAAAGAAAAAAAGTACAGAACAAATGTTTGAGTTTGCTCTGTACTTTTTTTTGCCTGAATGGTATACTAAACCAGTAACCATACTAAGAATATGATTGCGGTTTGCACTTGCTGCAGATCGCTTTTACTCGGTCGGGAGAGCGCATTATGGATCATTTTAAATTACATTCAGAGTTCCGGCCCACCGGAGATCAGCCGCAGGCGATCAAGGAGCTGGTGGAGGGATTTCAGGAAGGAAATCAGTTCGAGACGCTGTTGGGGGTGACTGGTTCCGGCAAGACCTTTACGATGGCAAATGTGATCGAGAAGTTGAATAAGCCGACGCTTGTGCTGGCACACAATAAGACGCTGGCGGCACAGCTCTACGGCGAGTTTAAGGAGTTCTTCCCGGAGAACGCAGTGGAGTATTTTGTCTCCTACTATGATTATTATCAGCCGGAGGCGTATGTACCATCCTCGGATACGTACATTGCGAAGGATTCTGCGATCAATGATGAGATCGATAAGCTGCGTTTATCGGCGACGGCCTCACTGGTCGAACGGAAGGATGTCATCATTGTGGCGAGCGTTTCCTGCATTTACGGACTGGGCAGCCCGGCAGACTATAAGGACATGGTGCTGTATCTCCGCCAGGGGCAGGAGCGCGACCGGGACGAGATCATCCATAAGCTGATCGATATCCAGTATGACAGGAACGATATGGATTTTCACCGCGGTACGTTTCGTGTCCGGGGCGATGTGCTGGAGATTTTTCCGGCAAATGCGGATGAGTATGCGTATCGGGTAGAATTTTTCGGAGATGAGATTGACCGGATTACCGAAATCGACACGCTGACCGGTGAGATTCGGAAGGGACTGGAATTTATCGCTGTTTTCCCGGCGTCCCATTATGTTGTTCCGATGGATAAAATTCTGCGGGCAGCGAATGCGATTGAGGAGGAGCTGGCCGAGCGCGTAGAATATTTTAAGAGTGAGGACAAGCTGCTGGAGGCGCAGCGGATCGCAGAGCGGACGAACTATGACGTGGAAATGCTCCGAGAGACCGGCTTTTGTTCCGGTGTTGAGAACTATTCCCGACATCTGGCCGGGATGCCTGCCGGGGCGACACCGCATACACTGATGGATTATTTCGGGGATGACTATCTTCTGATTATCGATGAGTCGCACAAGACGGTGCCGCAGGTGCGGGCAATGTACGTCGGAGACCAGTCGCGGAAGACAACGTTGGTCGACTATGGTTTTCGCCTGCCGTCCGCAAAGGACAACCGTCCACTGAATTTTGATGAATTTGAGAGCAAGCTGGATCAGGTGCTCTTTGTATCTGCGACGCCCGGAGACTACGAGGCGGAGCACGAGCTGCTTAGGGCAGAGCAGATCATCCGCCCGACCGGGCTGCTGGATCCGGAGGTCGAGGTGCGTCCGGTGGAGGGACAGATTGACGATCTGATCGGAGAGATCAATAAGGAGACGGCTGCCGGGAATAAGGTACTCGTGACGACGCTGACGAAGCGGATGGCAGAAGACCTGACCGACTACATGAAAGAGGTCGGAATCCGGGTGCGGTATCTGCATTCGGACATTGATACGCTGGAGCGCACGGAGATCATCCGCGATATGCGCCTGGATGTATTTGATGTGCTGGTCGGTATCAATCTGCTCCGGGAGGGATTGGATATTCCGGAGATATCACTCGTGGCGATTCTGGATGCAGACAAGGAAGGATTCCTGCGTTCTGAGGTATCGCTGATTCAGACGATTGGCCGTGCCGCACGAAATGCGCAGGGACATGTCATCATGTACGCAGATGTGATCACGGATTCCATGCGCGGCGCGATGGAGGAGACAATGCGCCGCCGGGAGCTGCAGCAGGCGTACAATGAGGAGCACGGCATTACTCCGCAGACGATCAAAAAGGCAGTCCGGGATCTGATCAGCATTTCTAAGGCAGTCGCGAAGGAAGAGAAGGAGCTCGAAAAGGATCCGGAATCAATGAGCCGGGAGGAGCTGGAGAAGCTGATTGGCGAGGTGCACAAGCAGATGAAGAAGGCGGCGGCCGAGCTGAACTTCGAGGCGGCAGCCACGCTGCGTGATCAGATGATTTCGCTGAAGAAATATTTACAGGAGACGGACTGCATAACGGTATAAGATGAGGAGAAAATATAAACTATGAGTATAGAGACATTTACGGAAGGACTTCAGGAGGAAGCGCCGGGGATCGATAAAAAGCAGTACATCCGGATCCGCGGGGCAAATGAGCACAATCTGAAAAATGTCAGCCTGGATATTCCGCGGAATAAGTTTGTGGTGTTCACCGGCCTGTCGGGCTCGGGCAAGTCTTCGCTTGCGTTTGATACGATCTACGCAGAGGGGCAGAGGCGGTATATGGAGTCACTCTCCTCATATGCACGGCAGTTCCTTGGTCAGATGGAAAAGCCGGACGTGGAGAGTATTGAAGGACTTCCGCCTGCGATTTCCATCGACCAGAAGTCGACGAACCGCAATCCACGTTCTACGGTCGGCACAGTGACGGAGATTTATGACTATTTCCGTCTGCTCTATGCACGGATCGGGACACCGCACTGTCCGAAGTGCGGAAAGGTTATCGCAAAGCAGAGCGTTGATCAGATGGTGGATCAGGTCATGGCGCTTCCGGAGCGCAGCAGGATTCAGCTGCTCGCGCCCGTCGTGCGGGGACGCAAGGGTGAGCATGCAAAGCTGCTTGAGCAGGCGAAGCGCAGCGGCTACGTTCGGGTACGGATTGACGGAAGCATGTATGAGCTTTCTGAAGATATCAAGCTGGAAAAAAATATCAAGCACAATATTGAGATTGTCGTAGACCGTCTGATCGTGAAGCCGGGGATTGAGCAGCGGCTGACAGACTCAATGGAAAATGTACTGCATCTCGCCAATGGTCTTGCGCTTGTCGAGGTAAACGGCGGGGAGGCAGCCGACGGGAGCATGCTCAGCTTCAGCCAGAGCTTTTCCTGCCCGGACTGTGGGATCAGTATTGAGGAGATCGAGCCGCGCAGCTTTTCATTCAACAATCCGTTCGGAGCCTGCCCGGACTGCTATGGCCTCGGCTATAAGATGGAGTTTGACGTTGATCTGATGATACCGGATCGCTCCCTGAGTATTCAGGATGGTGCGATCGTTGTGACAGGATGGCAGTCCTGCACGGACAAGGGCAGCTTTACCCGTGCGATTCTGGATGCACTGGCAAAGGAGTATCAGTTTGACCTTGCGACTCCGTTTCAGGAGCTGCCGCAGGATGTTCAGGATATGCTGATTCACGGCACAAACGGCCGGGAAGTGAAGGTGTATTACAAGGGGCAGCGCGGCGAAGGTATTTATGACGTTGCCTTTGAGGGGCTGATCAAAAATGTGGAGCGGCGTTACCGGGAGACCGGCTCGGACACAATGAAGCAGGAATACGAGAGCTTTATGCGGATCACACCGTGTAAGGCCTGTGGCGGGCAGCGTCTGAAAAAGTCTGCACTGGCAGTCACGGTAGCAGATAAAAATATCGCGGAGATCACGGCGATGTCAATCGGAGAGCTGCAGCAGTTTATGGAGCAGCTCGTGCTCACGCAGCAGCAGGAGCTGATCGGACATCAGATTTTAAAGGAGATCCGTGCCCGACTTCGTTTTCTTGTCAATGTCGGACTGGAATATTTGAGCCTCGCACGTGCAACCGGCACCTTATCCGGCGGAGAGGCGCAGCGGATTCGTCTGGCGACGCAGATTGGTTCGGGTCTGGTCGGTGTGGCGTACATTTTGGATGAGCCGAGCATCGGACTGCATCAACGGGATAATGACAAGCTGCTCAGTACGTTGAACAGTCTGCGGGATCTCGGCAACACGCTGATTGTCGTTGAGCATGACGAGGATACAATGCGTGCGGCGGACTTTATCGTGGATGTCGGACCGGGAGCCGGTGAGCACGGTGGTCATATCGTGGCAACCGGTACGGTGGAGGATCTGATGAACTGTGAGGAATCCATCACCGGTGCCTACTTGAGCGGACGGATCCGGATCCCGGTGCCAGAGGTACGGCGGGCACCGAACGGCTGGATTGAGGTGCGTGGTGCGCAGGAGAACAATCTGAAAAAAATCAACGTAAAGTTTCCGCTTGGCGTGCTGACCTGTGTGACCGGTGTTTCCGGCTCCGGTAAGAGTTCGCTTGTCAATGAGATTCTCTACAAGCGTCTGGCGCGGGATCTGAACCGTGCGCGTGTCATTCCGGGCAGGCACACGGAGATTCGCGGTCTGGAGCAGTTGGATAAGGTCATTAACATAGACCAGTCACCGATTGGACGGACGCCGCGTTCGAATCCGGCGACCTACACCGGTGTGTTCGATCAGATCCGTGATCTGTTTGCGGCGACTGCGGATGCAAAGGCGCGTGGTTACAAGAAGGGCCGTTTCAGCTTTAATGTAAAAGGCGGACGGTGTGAGGCATGCTCCGGCGATGGAATCCTGAAGATCGAGATGCATTTTCTTCCGGATGTCTATGTGCCGTGCGAGGTCTGCAAGGGCAAACGGTACAATCGGGAGACGCTGGAAGTAAAATACAAAGGAAAGTCCATTTACGATGTATTGAATATGACCGTAGAGGAAGCGATGGAATTCTTTAAGCATATCCCGTCAATCTACCGGAAGATCGAGACATTGAATGATGTCGGATTGTCCTATATCCGGCTGGGACAGCCGTCGACGGAGCTCTCCGGCGGCGAGGCACAGCGGGTTAAGCTGGCGACGGAGCTGAGCCGCCGCAGTACCGGAAAGACGGTCTATATTCTGGATGAGCCGACAACCGGACTGCACTTTGCAGATGTGCATAAGCTGATCGAGATCCTGCACCGGCTTGCGGAGAGCGGAAACACGGTTATCGTCATCGAACACAATCTGGATGTCATCAAGACAGCAGATTATATCATTGATATCGGCCCGGAGGGCGGCGATCGTGGCGGTACGGTGATTGCACAGGGGACGCCGGAGGAGGTGGCCGAGAGTCCGATATCGTATACAGGGAAGTATGTGAAGAGATATTTAACATAAATTTGCTGAAAGCTATCTTCGCATGTTATTGTTGCGCTGAACTGTTTAAGGGGCTGTGAAGTGCGGACGTTCCGCGCAGGCCACAGATCCACCTGCTGCGCAGGCTATCCGCTGCTAAAGCAGCTCCTATCTGTGGCTGATGGGCGTCCCGCCCATCCCAACATGCAAATATAGCCCTCAGCAAAAAATTTGCTGAAAGCTATCTTCGCATGTTGCTGTTGTGCTGAACTGGTTATGACAAGAAAAAGTCTGACGATTGCTCGTCAGACTTTTTCAGGAAAGAGAAAAATTTGGGTTGAAAAATGTTTTGCCCTGCACGGGTTTGGCTCCCGCACAGGTAATGTTTGAGGGAGTACTTGGCAGCGTGTGGGGGCTGCCAAGTGTGAGTTATGAAATATATTAGCTCCTCGCTAATACTCTTACATCATAATCGAAAAATATGTTGAAAGTATGTCCAGTTTCTAAAAAAAACGGAAAAAAAGTTAAGAAAACCTTTAGGACGTCTAAAGCATTTCTGTATAAAAACAGGTCAGGCTATTTGCATCTAAAACGAGGCTGGCGGGTATACTAAACAGCAATGAAAAAGATGGAATTTTACTTAGGGGAATCTTAAGAAAAAGAGTTTCCAAATTCTATCAATCTATATTATAATAAAAAAGTTATGAACAGCAGCGGGGAGACAAATAATCCTGAAACGAATGAGAAGCAAACAGTCAGGAAAGGGGTAAGAGAGATGGCAGCAACAGATGTAGGAATTGATCTTGGAACCGCCAGCATATTAGTTTATGTCAGAGGAAAAGGAGTTGTCCTAAAGGAGCCGTCCGTGGTGGCTTATGACCGGGACACCAATAAGATAAAAGCAATCGGAGAAGAGGCAAGGCTCATGCTTGGCCGGACACCGGGCAATATCATAGCAGTCCGCCCGATGCGAAAGGGCGTGATCTCAGATTATACAGTCACAGAGCAGATGCTGAAGTATTTTATTCAGAAGGCGATCGGCAAGCTGTCCTTTCGAAAGCCGAGGGTGAGCATCTGTGTGCCGAGCAGTATCACAGAGGTTGAGAAAAAAGCAGTGGAGGACGCGACCTATCAGGCGGGAGCCAGAGAGGTGCACATCATTGAGGAGCCGATCGCGGCAGCCATCGGAGCCGGGATCGATATATCCCGTCCGTGCGGCAATATGATCGTAGACATCGGTGGCGGTACCTGTGATGTGGCGGTGATTTCCCTGGACGGGATTGTTGTGAGCACTTCGATCAAGGTGGCCGGAGATGATTTTGACGATGCAATTGTAAAATATGTCCGGAAAAAGTATGGCCTGATGATTGGAGAGCAGACCGCGGAGGAGATCAAGATCACGATCGGGACTGCATTTGAAAAGCCGGAGCCGAAGGCGATGGAGGTAAAGGGACGTGACCTGGTGACCGGACTGCCGAAGACGATTCGAGTGACCTCAGAGGACACGCGCGATGCCTTAAAGGAAGTAACCGGACAGATTGTGGACGCCGTACACAGCGTGCTTGAGCGCACACCGCCGGAGCTTGCGGCAGATGTCGTAGACCGGGGGATCGTGCTGACGGGTGGCGGCGCACTTTTAAGCGGGCTGGAGGAGCTGATTGAGGCGCGGACGGGCATCAATACGATGACGGCAGAGGATCCAATGACTGTAGTGGCAGTCGGCACAGGAAAATTTGTAGAGCTGATGGCTGCAAACGGGAAGATGATGGAAAAGAATTGAGACGCGAATGGAAAAAATAGAAGGTTATGTAGATCATATCATATACCGGAACCAGGAGAATGGCTATACAGTCATGGTGCTGACATCGGAGGATACCGAGATCACCTGTGTCGGCACCTTTTCCTATATCGGGGAGGGCGAACGGCTCGAGGCGGAAGGGACATACATAGCACATCCGACGTATGGGGAGCAGTTCAGGGTCGAGACGTACGCGATCCGTCCTCCGGAGGATGAGGAATCCGTAGAGCGGTATCTTGGATCCGGGGCGATCAAGGGGGTCGGAACGGCACTCGCTGCCCGGATCGTGCGAAGGTTTCGCGCAGATACATTCCGGATCATTGAGGAAGAGCCGGAGCGGCTGGCGGAGATCAAGGGGATCAGTGAGCGCAAGGCGCGGGAGATCGCACAGCAGATTTATGAAAAGCGCGACATGCGGAAGGCGATGCTGTTTTTGCAGCAGTTTGGTGTGAGTACGGCACTGGCTGTCAAGATTTTTGAAAAATATGGGCAGCGGATGTACGAGGTGATCGAGCAGAATCCTTACCGGCTGGCGGATGACATCAGCGGCATCGGATTCCGGATTGCAGACGAGATCGCAAAGCGTGCGGGAGTTAGCTTTGATTCAGAATATCGTGTAAAATGTGGGATCTCCTATGTCCTGCAGCAGGCGGCGTCGGAGGGACATGTATTTCTGCCAAAAGAGCTGCTGCTGGGACGTACGACAGAATTGCTCGGCGTGCCGATTGATGATCTCGATCCGTTTCTGGTTGATATGGCAATCCAGAAGAAAATCGTGATCCGAAAAGATGGAGACCGGGACTGCGTGTACAGCGCCTCAGCCTACTATATGGAAATGAGTACAGCGCGGATGCTCGTCGATCTGAATATTACCGGTGAGATTGATGCGGCGGTGATTGAAAAGAAGATTGCCTCCATCGAACAGGAGAAGGGAACGGTGCTCGACGGGATGCAGAAAAAGGCGGTCATTGAGGCAGTGCGCTGTGGGCTGCTTGTGATTACAGGTGGTCCCGGTACCGGAAAGACGACGACGATTAATACGCTGATTTCCTATTTTGAATCAGAGGGGCTGCAGATCCTTCTGGCGGCGCCGACCGGGCGTGCAGCCAAGCGGATGACGGAGGCGACCGGATTCGAGGCGAAGACGGTGCACCGGTTATTGGAGATTTCCGGTGTGCAGGAGGATGGCGGCAGTACGGAAGGATTTGGCAGAAATGCTCAGAATCCGCTGGATGCGGATGTCATCATCATCGACGAGATGTCGATGGTGGACATTTACCTTATGCATGCGCTTTTGGATGCCGTGACGATCGGCACACGGCTCATCATGGTAGGTGATATGAACCAGCTGCCGTCCGTCGGACCGGGAAGTATTCTGAAGGATATCATTGAATCAAACGAGATCCCGGTCGTACAGCTGACCCGGATATTCCGACAGGCCAAGGAGAGCGACATTGTTGTGAATGCGCATAAGATCAATCGTGGAGAACCGGTGACCTTAGATAATAAGAGCCGGGATTTCTTTTTTCTGAAGCGTCAGGATGCAAATGTCATCATCAGCATTGTGATTCAGCTCGTCCGTGACAAGATGCCGCGCTATGTACAGGCATCGCCATATGATATTCAGGTGCTTACGCCGATGCGCAAAGGATTGCTCGGAGTCGAGCGGCTGAACAAAATTTTACAGGAGTACTTAAATCCGCCGGATGCCGGAAAAAAGGAGCATGAGCAGAATGGTATGCTGTTCCGGGAGGGCGATAAGGTCATGCAGATCAAGAACAATTATCAGATTGAGTGGGAGGTGCGGGGCCGCTACGGGATTCCGGTTGAGAAGGGGCTTGGCATTTTCAATGGCGATATGGGAATTGTCCGGGAGATCAATAAGCAGACAGAGCGGGTTACCGTAGAGTTCGATGAACAGCGCATGGTGGAATACACCTACGCTGCCTTAGAGGAGCTGGAGCTGGCCTATGCTGTGACGATCCATAAATCGCAGGGCAGTGAGTATCCGGCGATCGTGATCCCGCTGCTGTCAGGCCCGCGTATGCTTATGACCCGAAATCTGCTCTACACGGCGGTGACCAGGGCGCGGAAATGTGTGACGCTTGTCGGGGATGAGCGTACATTTACGCAGATGATTGACAATACGATGGAGCAGAAGCGCTACACTGCGCTGGCCGCACGTATACAGGAGCTTTCCGCAATGTAAAATGGCAGAATAAGCAGAAGAACTAGCGATAAGAAAATACCGGGGAGAGAGCACGGTATTTATCTATGGAGAGAACCGAAAAGAAATTTACACCGCTGCAGCTTGGGAAAACGACAGGAAAGGCGGTACTTCGCCTGCTCTACCCGCCGCGCTGTATTTTATGCGACACGATTCTGGTAAAGGGTGAGGAAGGCTGCTGCCGTGCCTGTGCGAAAAAACTTCCGAAGGTGGAAGGACCGACCTGCTTTCAATGCGGGAAGCCTGTCGGAAGCTGGGAGACGGAGTACTGCGATGACTGTTTACGCACCAGACACTGGTTCGATCAGGGGGCAGCAGCCGTCATTTATACCGGTGCCATGCGACGCTCCGTTTATCGGATGAAGGCGGACAATCGCAGAGATTATCTGGATTTTTATGCCGTCCTGATGGCAGAGGTGCTGCAGAAGCACCTCCATATCTGGCAGCCGGAGCTGCTCATTCCGGTGCCGATGCACTGGAAAAAGCGGCAGAAGCGGGGCTACAATCAGTCTGAACTGCTGGCAAAAAAATTGAGCAGACTTACCGGAATCCCGGTGGAGCAGAAGTTGATCTGCTGCGTCAGACCGCATACCGAACAAAAGCAGCTCGGCCGAAAAGCGCGTATGGAGAACCTGAAGGGGAGCTTTGCACTGCGAAAGCCTGCAGGAGGGCTGCAGCGGGTGTTGCTGGTCGATGATGTGTACACGACCGGAAGCACAGCAGACGCGCTCGCAAGGCTGCTTGGGGAAGCCGGGATCAGGCATATATTTTTTCTTGTTTTATGTATAGGAAAAGGGAAAAAGACGGTTTGCACGGCAGAAAATGTGTGCTATACTGAAATAGAAACGCGATCAGAAAGGAGAGGACAAAATGAGCAGCATTAGAATCTGGCTGTCGAATTATCTGTCATGGTTCACAGTACCGACATTTTCCATTACCGTGACAGATGTACTGGAAATTCTCATTTTGGCTTTCCTTGTATATAGTTTTCTGCTATGGGTGAAAAATACCCGGGCATGGACACTTCTCAAGGGAATCATGGTACTGGTGATCTGTGTGTCCCTTGTGTATCTTCTGCACATGGATACACTGATTTTCATTGTAAACAGAGGAATCGACATTGCGATTACCGCTGCGATCGTGATCTTTCAGCCGGAGCTGCGCAGAGTGCTGGAGCGGATCGGCGAGAAAAAGATCGTCTCTTCACTGCTTCCGATCGATACGAACCATGTGACGGAGCGGTTCAGTGACAAGACGGTAAATGAGATCGTAAAGGCGGCATCTGAGATGAGCAGGGCCAAGACCGGAGCGCTCATCGTCATTGAACAGAATGTCCGGCTGGATGAGTATGAGCGGACCGGTATAGTGATCGATTCGGTGCTGACCAGTCAGATACTGATTAATATTTTTGAACATAACACACCGCTCCATGACGGTGCAGTCATTGTGCGCGGAAACCGAATCACGGCAGCGACCTGCTACCTTCCGCTTTCCGACAACATGCTGCTGAGCAAGGAGCTTGGGACACGGCACAGAGCCGGCGTGGGGATCAGTGAGGTGACGGATTCCCTTACGGTGATTGTTTCGGAGGAGACCGGGGCAATTTCCGTCGCCTACAAGGGTGAGCTGATGCGAAAGCTGACGGCAGAGGAGCTGAAAAAGCTGCTTGTCATGGCGCAGAACAAGACTGCTGCGCAGAAGAAATTCAGGCTCTGGAAAGGCTGGAATAAAAATGAAATATAAATTTACCCGAAATATGGGACTGAAGCTGTTATCGCTGTTCGTGGCTTTCGGGATCTGGCTGCTCGTGGTAAATGTAAACGATCCGATGAGCGTGCGCCTCTTCCGGGATGTCAAGATTCAGCAGGAGAATGTAGAGAGCGTTACCGCACTGGATAAGGTGCTGGATGTCGTCGAGGACGATGTCTACGGAGATACGGTAATCATTAAGGTGAAAGAGCGCAAAAGTGTACTGAAGAGCCTGACTGCTTCGGACTTTGAGGTCGTCGCGGATATGGAAACGATGAATGAGATGGGGAGCGTACCGCTCCGCGTGGAGTGCCGCAATCCGGCTGTGACTCTGGATGAGATCGAGGTGATCCCGTCCGTGCAGAAGGTAAAGCTGGAGCCGAAAAAGCAGAGTGAATTTATCGTGAATGTCGTTACGAACGGCAAGCCGGAGAATGGCTATGAGGTCGGCACAACGGAGGTAGTCGGCGGAAAGACTGTGCAGGTCGCAGGTGCGGAGAGTATTCTGAAAAAGATCGATAAGGTCGTAGCGGAGGTCAATACGGCCCGGATCAAGTCGGACCAGCGGTTGACCGGCAACATCGTGATTTACGATAAGAACGGCGATAAGCTGACATCACAGATGGACCGCCTGCAGATCAAGGATTCCTCGGGTGTTCTCCTCTCAAACAATCAGGTGACGGTCGATGTGACACTTTGGCAGGTGATGAATGACATTCCGGTCAAGGTAGAGACGGCAGGAGAACCGGCAGAGGGGTACCGAATCACGGGCATCACGACGATTCCGGTGACGATCAATCTTGTCGGCACGAATGAGGCACTGGCACGGCTGGGCGGAGAGATTGCGATAGCAGATCCTGTATCGGTCGAGGGCGCGACGGAGAATGTGACGCAGGAGATCGACCTGAGTGAGACACTTTCTTCCTTGGAGGGCGTGCGCCTTGTCGCGGATGCCGATCCGACGATTTCCGTGACCGTACAGATCGAGAAGACCGGGGATCAGACCATCCGGGTACCATTATCGACCTTTGAGGTGCTGAACCGTCCGGATTCTGCGAAGATGAGTCTGACGGTATCACCGGCAGATGAGGTACAGATCAGCGTCCATGCGAAGGCCGGAGAGCCAAATCTGAAGGTCAGTGATATAAAGGCAAGTGTGGATTTCAGTGAGTGTGCTAAGGAGGGTGTCTATGAGGTGCCGGTAAATGTGCAGCTTCCGGAGGGCTACACACTGGTATCAGAGGTGAAACTGGTCGTGACAGCGACTGCAATCAAAGACGGAAATGATGAGGACAGTACGGAGGAATAGCCTTGACTGAGACAAAAGTAAAGATCCGAAATGAAGTAGGGCTGCATTTGCGTCCGGCGCAGCAGCTCTGTACAAAGGCAATGGAGTACGAGGGGACGAAGATCCTGATTCGCTTCCGCGGACGGGAATTTAATGCAAAGAGCCTGCTCGGACTTCTGAGCGCGTGCGTACAGCAGATGGACGAGATCATTCTGGTATGCGACGGCCCACAGGAGCAGAGGGCGTCAGAGGAGCTCGCGGCATTTATCGAGCAGGAGCTTGAGGGCGAGGTATTTCACAGCGTGAACACGGATCGCGAAGCGACTGCGTTCATGAGCAAGTAGCGAAGCTAGGCCCTGTCAGCAGAGCTGCAGGGATGGATTGCGAATCTCCGCTTTACCGACGATTGAATTTTGAATACTTACATGACAGAAAAACAGGTGTATGATTCGTCACAACAACAAATGAGGCAGCTGCGTTTTGCAGCTGCCTCAAATCATTTCTGAAACAGATCAGTTATCGTACACTGTACGGATTCTGGAAGGTATCGGTCGGGTCATAGCTCTTGGAGAGGTTCTGCTTCGGTACCTTTTCAATTTCGATATTGCTCGGCTTCGTGACCTTGTTGCTGACGGTTACCTTCGTGCCCACCGGAACATTGTCGAACAGCCATTTTGCATGCTTTACAGAGAGTCGGATACATCCGGCGGAAGCCGCAGTGCCGAGCTTGTTGTACTCGGAGGTCTCCAGTGTGTATGGATTGTTGTAGCTCGTATTCGGCACGGAGTGGAAGAGGATCTCCGAAGTAATGTGGGAGCAATACTGTCCCCAGGTCGGTCCCATCAGCTCATGCCAGTACAGCTTATCCTTGATCGTGAACGTACCGGCCGGTGTAGTGCATCCGGCACGGGCAGTCGAGCAGACAAATGCCTTGACTGCGGTGTTGCCCCGGTATACGACGACAAAGCACTGATAGCCGTTGCTGGCGGTACCGCGCTGTACCTTAATGCTCCACGGCCCGGTCAGAGATACTTTGATCTTACCGTTTGTGCCGAAGTCATACAGCTTTCCATCGATCGTACGTTTTCCGGTCACCATCTTGCCGGTCGTCTTATCGAAATAATACTTTACATCATTTTGCTGCAGCCATCCGGTCTGCATTCTTCCATCTGAATTGAAATAATAGGTGCCATCATTTGTCCGGTACCATCCGGTGATCGCGGCTCCATAGGTCTTCGATGCGGAGGATGGGGTAAGGTAATATTTAGCCTTCTGGTAGGTAAGCCATCCGGTCTGCATGACTCCGGTCTTCGGGCCAAAGAAATATTTCCGTCCGTTGACGGTCACCCATCCGGTCTTCCGTGCACCCTTCGTGTTTGCGTAATACATATCTGCGCCGACCCGGAAGAAACCGGTCTCGACTACGCCGTTTGCATCAAAGTAATAATAGGACTTACCGATTTTCAGCCAGCTGAATTCCTGGCGTGCGCAGCCATTTTTCGGATTGAAGTAGTAGCGCTTTTTGTTGATGGTCTTCCAGCCGGAAGCGCGCTTGTAGTTCGACAGGTAATAGTAGGTCTTGTCATCCGCCTTTACCCAGCCGGTCTTGGCTGTGCCGGTCTTTTCATTAAAGTAGAAGGTGGATTTGCCGACCTTTACAAGTCCCGAAACACGTTCGCCGGTCTTTTTGTCGAAGTAGTACTGTTTGCCCTTTACCTTGCGCAGCCCGGTCAGCAGTATGCCCTTTGAGGAAGCGTTGTAGTACTTTCCGTCATAGGAAGATCTTCCGTACGAAGTCATACGTCCCTTCGGAGTCACGTGATAAAGCTTTCCTTTGACCTTGATCGTGCCGAGTTGAATCTTTCCGTCAGCGCCTGCGTAGTAATATTTGCCTTTGGACTTTACCCACGTGTTGACTGCGACCCGACCCTTCTTACTGTTTAAAAAGAAGTAATAGTCGTTGGAGTTGTCGCCGATCCGGTACAGTCCTGCGTAGCCCTTGCAGAGCTTTCCGCTTTCCGGATGGAAGTAGTAGGTGTATTTGTCCAGCTTGATTGCACCGGTGAAGCGATAGCCGTTGGCGTCAAAGTAATAGGTCGCGCCATCGATATCCTTCAGGCCGGTCACCCGCGTGTCATTTTGCAGATAGAAAACACCGCCATCGTCCCGCTGCCAGCCGTCTGCTGCCTGGACACTCGTCATCGTCTGAGATGAGAGTCCAAACGTGGACGCAAGAGACGGAACAGAAATGGCAAGACCTGCAGCGAGCGCAAGGGCAGATACCATTCGTTTAATTTTCATAGTTCCTTTTTTCTCCCCTTTCTGAAAATATACTCTCGAAATCTTTCCGAAATACCGGATAGAAGGATGCGAGGGTACATAATAAGTTCTCCGAACAATGCGAAACACCGGCCTTTGTGGCTGGCCGAAACCGGCTGCAAATGCAGGTGTACCATAGAAGAGAACCGTTTAACTGATTGGAAATGTAAGATGCTGTCAGATTTAACAGCATTTTCCGATTTCATTATAGAGGGTGCGCATAGGAAAAGCAAGATAAAAACCCGAAGAAAAATCTTAAGAATCGTCTAATATCAGGGCAGTATGACGAAAAGATTCATTGACAAAATAATAACAATCTTATATACTGAAAAAGTGTAATTGAATATTGCAGTATCAGGTGCAGAAGATAGTCTTTTTTTCGATTCCATTTATGAGACATTTTCTGAAGAGGGAATCAGGTGCGAGTCCTGAGCGAACTGGTCACTGTATTCAGGGAGCGAGCTTCGAAAACCATTGCATAACCCAAATGTGTGAGAAGGTGAAGCAAGCGATGATCTGTAAGTCAGGAAACCTGCCTGGTACATGAGATGTGCTCCAGACACAGCATAAGCATCCAGCCAGACCATAGGGTATCAGGGAATACCATATGGTTTGTTCCGTGTGTCTGCAAGGGTAGCAGCCACTATTTTTTTGCTCAAAATGCAGGCAGGATCTGATGTCCGTCTGCTTTGATTTATACAGGGATCATCTCATGGCAGAGCGATTGCACAGTGAATACCTCCACAGCTGTTCCATTTCAGATGCGCCATCATCTGCGGTGGAACAGCAAACGTATAAAAAACGAAAGGGAGTGAGATGATGCGAGGAGTATACACTTCGGTAAATGATATTCGAAAAATGGTTTTTGCTGAAGTGGCAAGGCTGGCCTACGATTATCAGGATGGGGATCTGTCACAGATGGAGCAGATTCCGTACCGGATCATCCCGGGCGAGATCTCGACCTACCGGGAGAGCGTGTTTCTGGAGCGTGCGATTGTAGGAGAACGCATGCGTCTTGCGATGGGGCTGCCGTTTCGGGCGGCATCGGAGCATGCGCCGGTATCGGAAGGTGCACTGGAATGTGTAAGGCCGGAGAAATACTATCAGCCGCCGCTGATTAATATTATCAAATTTGCATGTCATAAATGTCCGGACAATATTGTGCATGTGACGGATGTCTGTCAGGGCTGTCTGGCACACCCATGCCAGGAGGTCTGTCCAAAAAATGCGATTTCATTTGCAGACGGGAAATCTGTGATCGATCAGGAGAAATGCGTCAAATGTGGAAAGTGTATTACTGCCTGCCCATACAGCGCAATCATCAGGCAGGAACGCCCGTGTGCGAAGGCGTGTGGGATGAATGCTATCAGATCCGATGAATATGGAAGGGCGGATATCGATCAGGAAAAGTGTGTTTCGTGCGGGATGTGTCTGGTGAACTGTCCGTTCGGCGCGATCTCAGATAAAGCACAGATTTTCCAGACGATTCAGGCGATAAAGAGCGATGTGCCGGTCTATGCTGCGATTGCGCCTGCGGTGGAAGGTCAGTTCGGCCCGGGACTGACACCGGGCAGGATTCGGAGCGCATTTCAGGCGCTTGGCTTTACCGATGTCATAGAGGTGGCGATCGGAGCCGATTTGTGTACGATTGAGGAAGCCGGGGACTTTATGAAGGAAGTGCCGGAGAAGCTGCCGTTTATGGCGACTTCGTGCTGTCCGGCCTGGTCGATGATGGCCAGGAAGCTGTTTCCAGACTACAGCGAGTGCATTTCCATGGCATTGACGCCGATGGTGCTTACCGGACGTCTGATGAAGAAAAAATATCCGGGCTGCAAGGTGGCGTTCATTGGCCCGTGTGCGGCGAAAAAGCTGGAGGCGGGACGCCGGTCTGTCCGCAGCGACATTGATTTCGTGCTGACCTTCGAGGAAGTGATGGGAATGTTCGAGGCAAAGCAGATTGATTTTTCCACTCTTGCCGAGCAGGAGCCGATGCATGGTGCGAGCGGAGACGGGCGCGGCTTTGCGGTGAGCGGCGGAGTCGCAGAGGCGGTCGTGAACTGTATCAAAGAGCAATATCCGGACCGTGAGGTAAAGGTGGCGAATGCAGAGGGACTTGCAGACTGTAAGAAGCTTCTGACGATGGCGAAGGCCGGAAAATACAACGGCTATTTGCTGGAGGGCATGGCATGTCCGGGCGGCTGCGTGGCAGGAGCCGGGACCGTGCAGCCGATCGCAAAGGCAGTGGCCTCTGTAAAGCTGCGAAAGAAGAAATCCACGAATGCACATGCGCTGGACAGCGATTACCAGGATCTGCTCGGATCCCTAGATGAACGCGGATGAGCGCAGAACTGAAAGAAAGGATTATAAAATTATGAAGTACAGCTATTATCCCGGATGTACCTTAAAGACAAAGGCGAAAATGCTGGATGTATATGCGAGAGCTTCAGCGGTGGTACTTGGATTTGAACTGGAGGAGCTTGAGAACTGGCAGTGCTGCGGAGGTGTCTATCCGCTTGGCTGTGATGAGATTGCGACAAAGCTCTCCTCCGTCCGTGCACTGAACGAGGCGAAGGAAAAGGGGCAGGAGCTCGTGACACTCTGCTCTGCCTGTCACCATGTCATAAAAAGGGTCAACGACGACATGAAGAACGTCGAAGATATCCGGATGCGTGCAAACAATTACATGCAGCTTTTGGAGCCGTATGCAGGGGAGACGAATGTCCTGCATTATCTGGAGGTGCTGCGCGACCGTGTCGGTTTTGACGAGCTGGCGAAAAAGGTAGTAAATCCGTTTACCGGAAAGAAGATCGGCGCTTATTATGGCTGCCTGCTTCTGCGTCCCGGTAAGGTGATGGCCTTTGACAATCCGGAGAATCCGAAGATCATGGAAGATTTTATCAGGGCTATCGGTGCAGAGCCGGTCATTTATCCGTATCGGAATGAGTGCTGCGGAGGCTACATTTCCCTGAAGGAAAAAGAACTCACAGGAACAATGTGCAAGGATATCACAGACAGCGCAGCGGGCTTTGGCGCAGATATGCTGATCACCGCCTGTCCGCTTTGCAGGTACAACCTGAACATGGCCGGAAACGGCGCACTTCCGGTATACTATTTTACAGAGCTTCTTGCTGAGGCTCTCGGGGTAAAAGAGGAGGTGCCAGAGGCGTGAATACAGAGAAGTCAAGGGCAGAACAGATAAAGGAAATCAGTGGCGTAAATCCGCTTCGCTGTATGAAGTGCGGAAAATGCTCCGCATCCTGCCCGTCCTTTAACGAGATGGACATCAAGCCGCATCAGTTCGTGTCTTATGTCATAAATGAAGATATGGAAGCACTGGTAAATTCGAAATCTCTGTGGAAGTGCTTATCCTGCTTTGCCTGCGTGGAGCGTTGTCCGAGAGACGTAAAGCCGGGAAAGCTGATCGATGCGGCCAGACAGCTGGTGATCCGCCAGCGTGGGGAGGCGTATCTTTCCCCGGATGAGATCCCGGAGCTGCTGGATCCTGAGGTGCCGCAGCAGCTTCTGGTAAGTGCGTTCAGAAGATACAGGAGGTAAGCGGATGCAAAGGATAGGAGTATTCGTCTGTCATTGCGGAAGTAATATAGCCGCGACGGTAGACATAAAGAAAGTAGTGGAGATGGCGCTTAAGGAACAGGGCGTCGTACATGCCGAGGATTATCAGTACATGTGTTCCGAGGCCGGCCAGGCAAAAATTCAGGAGGCAATCCGGGAAAAAAGGCTGAGCGGAGTCGTGGTATGCTCCTGCTCCCCTCGCATGCATGAGACGACATTCCGGAATGCAGCTAAGCGCGCAGGGCTGAATCCGTACATGGTGGAGATCGCAAATATCCGTGAGCACTGTTCCTGGATCCACAAGGATATGC